>ERZ772805.843-NODE-843-length-30735-cov-9.893286_pt1 | contig 30735 bp, 20 predicted proteins | sample MGYA00511344_ERZ772805 | MGnify/ENA primary metagenome ERZ772805 (study PRJEB29015, sample SAMEA2737730) | human gut metagenome | biome: human gut; feature: human-associated habitat; material: faeces | place: China | collected 2012 ...
AAATATCCAATTGAAACTTCTGGCATCGATGATGTATGTGCAGCACCGATTTTCAATTATATTATGTCGTCAGTTCGCCAACCGAATGCGTGCTAAACAACAATACTACTTCTCATTCACAACCGCATTATCCATAACTATATTCTGTGCTTTCTTTACAAGCATTGCCTTTACTATTGTATTCTTGTCAAACTTATCTGTGAATGTTGTTACCTGTGAATAACCGCTGTCCTTTGCAAACTGTTCAAGGTCATCTTTATATTCATATTCTGTTATATCAAGTCCTTCTTTTTCTGCTATTGCCTGATATATAAGCTGCTGGCCTGCTGATGCCTTTACGAACTCATCAAAGGTTTTACCATAAAGATTCTGGCAGTATTCATCATTAGTCTTTCCCTGAAGAGTACTATAAAAACTGATTGATTCTTCAAGCTTTGATGTCTGCTGTGCAAGGAATTCTTCAGGGTATCCTGTTACCTTACATACATCAAGAAGCTGTGTAAGAATAGCCTCATTCTTTGCTTCACTCACCTTTGTATCTATAGTTGATTTAACATCGTTCTTAACATATTCCTTATATGAATCTACTGATTCAAGACCAAAGTTCTCTTTTACAAACGAATCTGTGAGCATAGGAACATTTGGCTGCTGTACGTAGCTCATGGTTAGTTCAAACACCACTCTCTTACCTGCATAATCAGTATACTTAGAGTTATCTGGCATAGTTACTGTTATAACCTTTGTCTGACCTGCTGACATACCATATAATTCATCTGCAAGACTCGTTCCTGCAACTGGAAAAGCATCCTTTCCAAGAACCATACTATAATCAGAACCCGTGAAATCATCTATTGCAAGTCCACCTGCTGTTCCTGAGTAACTAAATGTTACCTTATCTGACTTCTGAGCCCCACGGTTAACATCTGTATATGTAGTTACATCATTCATCTGCTCAGCTATCTTGTCATCTATAACCTTGTTAGTTATGGATGTGACATCAACATCGGCTACTATTCCCTTGTAGTTTCCAAGCTCAACATAATCTGTAGGACTATATCCATAATCAACCTTTATTTTACTATTACATGCTGTAGTCATAAGCATAGAAACAACCATAGCTGCTGCTACTGCATATTTAACGCACTTTCCTTTTAATACTTTTCTCATAACCTGTCTCCATAAATATATATTATGCCGGATTGCCGACTTATAAACTATACCATAATACAGCCTCTAAAGCCAGTATTACATAAATGTTTCACAATATTATCACAAAAGCCGCCATACAGGATATAAAGAGTTATCTCATCCTATATAGCGGCTTAAATGCTACTAATCAGAAGATATCCAGAATCTGACAGATATAAATCTGATATATAACATTATATTTATCTTTACACTAATTAATCTAATGATTAAGCAATCTTAGACTTAGCAACTTCTGCTAACTTAGCAAATCCTTCTGCATCATTAACAGCCATCTCAGCTAATACCTTTCTGTTGAGGTCAATGTTAGCTAACTTTAAACCATACATGAACTTGCTGTATGAAAGACCATTCATTCTTGCAGCAGCATTGATTCTTGCGATCCATAACTGTCTGAACTGTCTCTTCTTCTGCTTTCTACCCTTGTAGCTCTCTGTAAGAGCTCTCATTACAGACTGCTTAGCAACTCTGTACTGCTTAGATCTAGCTCCTCTATAACCCTTAGCGAGCTTTAATACTCTATTATGCTTCTTCTTTGCGTTCATACCGCCTTTAATTCTTGCCATTTCTTAATTTCCTCCTAAAATAATCAATCACAGACACCCATATCTTATAAATATGGCATAATCTTCTTCATTGTCTTTACATTAGTTGCATCTGTCATAGCTGCATGTCTAAGATTTCTCTTTCTCTTAGTAGTCTTCTTTGTAAGAATATGGCTCTTGTAAGCTTTCATTCTCTTTAATTTACCTGTTCCAGTTACTTTAAAACGCTTTGCAGCTGCTCTTTTTGTCTTTACCTTTGGCATAATAATCCTCCTAATTTAATTCTCATATGGAATAATATTTTAACGTTTTTCAGTTAAAAACATAGTCATGCTCCTGCCTTCTAACTTTGGAGCCTTATCTACTACTGCTATATCACTTAACTTCTCTGCAAAATCTTCAAGTATATGCTTACTTGAATCAACATGAGCCATCTCACGTCCTCTGAATCTGAGTGATACTTTAACCTTATCGCCTTTCTCTATGAACTTCCTTGCTGCGTTACACTTAGTGTTAAGGTCATTCACATCTATGTTAGGTGATAAACGAACTTCTTTGACTTCTATTGTTCTCTGTTTTTTCTTAGCTTCCTTTTCTTTTCTGACAAGCTCATACTTATACTTGCCATAATCCACAAGCTTACATACAGGTGGCTTTGCGGATGGAGCTATCTTTACAAGATCAACCTCTGCCTCTCTTGCTAACTTCATAGCATCCTTAGGAGACATAACTCCAAGCTGCTGTCCTTCTTGTCCAATAACACGAACTTCCTTATCGCGGATCTGCTCGTTAATCATTAATTCGCTAATAGTAGTGCACCTCCAAAATCAAAAAAAGTGGATAGTCAGACTATCCACTTTTTAATCATAATGCATCTTAATTGCTGTTTATCATGCATATTCTTAAAAATATAAACCCGAGTCGCCTTCATGCGCTAAGGTGAGAGTGGATACTCTGCTTCGTTTAACAACTATTAGAGTTTAACACTAATAGTTATAGCTGTCAACTATATTTTTAAACATTTCAAACAAACATTTCAAATATTTCAAATTTCTGCAATACAAAAATGATACATTATTTTATTTTTTATCTTACAACTGACTTTCTTCTTAATACTACGAATGCAAGACCTGCACATGATACAACTGCGAATAATACATAGAGTGCTATATTATACACATCACCTGTATTTATTGTGTTATCTGATGACTGTCCGTTTCCTGTTGCTGCTACATCTTCATAGCATATAGCGTATGTAGAGAACTTATCTGTTGTAAATGTAATAACTCCGTTTTCGCAGCTTGTTTCAAGTGCCTCTGCTACACCATCATGAATTCTTACAACTGTATATTTTCTTTCTACAGATGAATCTGTATTCTTAAGACTTTCAGGAATATCAAGCTTAACAACAACTCCAGCAGCTGTTTCTGTTACTGATACTTCTTTGAGACTTCCAACTTTCTTTAATAATGTAAGATCAAGATATGCTCCAACTACACCATTGTTAAGAACTTCCTTAACCTTATCCTCCACAAGCTTCTTATCGCTTTCTGATACTGTAGCTGTTACATCTTTGACCTCCATAGATACCGAAACTGTACTTCCGTTTTCTATTTCTTTCTTTTCCTCTTCTGTGAATGTGATTCCGCTCACTGGTACTTCGGCTTTTATATTGATGCCAGCATCAGCCTTAATTACTGCATTTACCTTATCTGAATCTGGTGTGCTTGGTGTATCGCTTGGTGTGCTTGGTGTGTTTGGTGTATCGCTTGGTGTGCTTGGTGTGTTATCTCCTGGCTTATTATCTCCTGGCTTATTATCTCCCGGCTTATTATCTCCCGGCTTATTATCTCCCGGCTTATTATCATCTGGATTAACATCTGAACCAGTTATCACCTTACCATCTACAACAAGCTTTATATCTGAGAATGTTACATCTGCCTGTCTTGCCACAAATAAACCTACATATACATAATCTGCATCTATTGATGTAAGCTTGAAATCAAAACCACCTGATATAGCAGCATTATCGCCAAATGTACATGCGTATCCATCACTGTTGCTCTCAATCTTAAGTGCATATGTTTTACCAGCCTCTACTGGATTCTCTAATTTACCACCATAGCCTAATGCGCCATCTTTTCTCTTAAAGCAGTTAGCTGTTCCCTGCTGGATACTTCCTGCTGCAACATAATCTCCAAGAGCTGACTTATCATTAACATCAATATACATAGCATCTCTTGCCATAAGACCAAATGCCACCTGATTGTGTTTATTAATGCTGTTTACTGTTGCATTAGCTGTTATTACAAAGTTACTATCTGCTGGTACTTTATAATAATACATTGCCATTCCATCTGTTGTTGATGATATCTTTCCCTTACCATTAACAGCAATGTGAATGCTTCCATCTTCATTGCCCTCAAGTATAAACTTATCCTTAATAAGATTTGGATCTCCGCCTATATCTCCAAATATTGAACCCTTGAAAACTCCTGCATCTTTCCATAATTCACTCTGCTTAAGTTCTCCTGAATATTCAGCTTCCTTATAATCAGGATTAGACTTAAGTACATCAGCCTTAACAGGTGCTTCCTTAGCTGTTATATGTTCTGATATTCCAGCTACCCCAAGTTCCTTAATTGTCTTAGTTACAAGATAAGCATTATATGTTCCACCATAAATGTTTGTATGTGTATTATCAACGCTTGTAGCCTTAGATGATGTCCATGCATGAAGGTTGACTGTCTCATCTGGTCCTAATGTATCATATAACTCTTTTGTCATCTTAGTCATATCAACAACTGGTATATTAAGTTCCTTACCAAGATTCCTTATAGACTGGGCATAATCTCCACCCTTGAAATCACCACTATCCTTTGTGATATGAAGATTACTGTCAGACCATTCTGCTGTAGCAGTTCTTCTTACTATAGGTGTACAGAGAATAACTGTTGTACCAGCTGCCTGCGCAGGCTTAATATAGTTTTCATATAATGAGTTAGCAAATGAGCCAGCTGTCTTATAATCACCATTAGGGTCTGTATATCTGTCTGCTTCTGCCTTTTCATCATTATGACCAAAGCCTATAAGAAGATAATCACCCTGCTTCATACCGGCTGTAAGTTCTTTATACTCCTTATCATTAACATAGCTCTTAGAACTTCTTCCTGATAAAGCTATATTCTTCACTTCATATGTTCCATCAAGATACTTATCAATCTGTGTACCCCATCCATATCTTGGATAATAATAATTATCAGCAAAAGAACTTACTGTAGAATCACCTATTATCCATACTGTAGGCTTGCTGCTGTCTTTATTAACTGCATCATCAGCCATAGCCATAACGCTCCAGCCTATGCTCATAACAAGCAGAAGCAAAGCGCTAAGCAGACAACTTATACGTTTTCTGTTTCTTTTCTTCATCATAAATAACCTTCCCTTTCTTTTTTGGACAATCTGTCCTTTTTATGGAATTATAAAGTATGAACCAATGTCAAGGTCAATATCTTTTTGCACATTTAATAATGTATTGTACATAAATCCATACATTATTATATTTCAAAAAACATTCAGGCAAATAATATTCAAGCAAATAATATTCGAACGAATAATATTCAAGCATTCAAAAACCAGACACACAACAACCTAAGTCATTGTGTATCTGGCTTTATTCAATGCCAATCAATACTAATCAATTCTAATCATCACTAAAACTAGTATCTATAACTATTATATTATTTATTAATCAGCCTTTTCTTTTTTCTATCTTCATACACAAGAAGTACTATTCCAGCTAATGCCATTGTAAATGCCACACTATATCCCATCACGTGATATACATCTGCTGTTTTTACATCATCTTTAGAAGCATCTGGATTTTTATCGTCAGATGATATAGCATTGTCATCTTTCTTACTGTCACTACCTGACGTAGCTCCATCATCTTTCTTATCGCTGCCACCCTGTTCTGGTGCTGGCGTTGGATCCGGTGCCGGCGTTGGGTCTGGCGATGGTGTTGGGTCTGGCGATGGTGTTGGGTCTGGTGCTGGCGTTGGGTCTGGCGATGGTGTTGGATCCGGCGCTGGTTTCTCACTCTTATTAAGTTCTTCATTCTTAGCACTTATTACACCTAAAAGGCTCTGGCCTTTTGTTGTCCAGTACACTGCATCTTCTGTGAAGCTGCCATTTGCATCTGCTGCTTTAGCAGTAAGCACTCCATTCTTATCAACAACAAACACCTGCTGTCCATCCGGATTAACCCCCGCTACTCTGGATGGTGATTTAACAGCCTTTGAAAGTGATATATTCATATTCTGGATCTGCTGTGCAAAGAGTTCTGCTGTTATAAAACCACCAAGCTTATTGCTATGTGTGCTGTCTCCTGCTGACATAACCTGTGTACCATTAACAGACTTGCCATTAGCTGCCTTTTCATCTGCTTTGTATGCTTCCTCATACATATTCTTTGTTATCTCAAAACCATCAATAAGTAATACATCCTGTTCCTTTGCAAGCTGTTTAACTGCTTCAACATATGCATTATTTTTAGTTACAAGTGTTCCTGTTTCCGTATCTGTTGAATCATGATGTGGTTTGATAGTACCATCACTAGTATAATAAAGTCTTGATACTGGTGTTACAAGAACTGGTATTGCACCTGCTTCCTTTGCCGCATCAACATATTGCTTAAGATACCATTTATAAGTACCACCACAATCATATGAATAGAATGTATCTCCATACTTTGAAGTAAGTGATGATGGTGTTGCCACTTTAGTTCCTGCTGTTACCGGATATATTCCGTTGGCATCTGGCTGTCCAAGTGGTACATATCTATCTTCAATATATCCTTTTCCATTGGCACAGTCATTGTGTCCAAACTGTATAAACAGATAATCACCTGCTTTAATATTGGCTTTTATCTTATCTAATGAGCCCTCATTGATAAAGTTTCTGCTGCTTCGTCCTCCATTGGCATAGTTCTGCACCTTAACCTTTGAAGCATCAAAGAACGCCTGTAAATATTCGCCCCATGAACCTTCAGCCTGGGCCTTACCGCTCATATACATACCTGATGCTGAATAATCCTTAACAGTTGAATCACCTGCTAAAAATACATTTACTCCATCACCAAGTTCTATATCTGTTGAACCTGTAGGATCTTCATATCCATCTCTTACATATGCCTCTGCCTTATATTTTACTGCTTCTGACTTAACACCACTTAAGTTCTCTGGCACAACTTCAACTTCAATATGCTTTCCAATAGCATCCTTAGAAATCTTATATGTATTATCCGCATTGGCAGTTGACGATTTTACAAGTGTTCTGCTGCCATCCTCATTAACAATATACCAGTGGATTACTGATGCATCATTTTTATCATTCTTCTCTCCAAGCGAGTATATAACAGTAAGAGTATGTCCTGGATATGGTGCATTGATATCTCCATTATCAACAAGATATGGTTTCTTTACAAATGCTACTGTGCTCTCACCAGCCACATAAGCATCAGGTGTCCAGCCTGAAAGATAATCATTCACAACATCTTTCTTTGCAACACTTTCATCTGTTGTAACTCCTGTTACTCTCTTAGAAACATCTACTGCTGTTCCATCTGTATAAACCGAATTATATTCTGTATAACCAGCCTTCTCCGGCTTATTGCCAGACATTTCAAACCAGCCTTCATCCTTAATGTAACTACCATTTATCTTAGTATTAAGGAATGTTACTTTTGCATCCTGACCCCAAGGTCTTCCAAGATATCCTGCACTTACCTCAAGTTCATCACTGCCTGTTATTGTACAGTTTCTAAATACATAGCCAATCTTAGTTGCTGCAGCAGAGGTTGGCTTATGTGCTGTAATATAACCACCTGTAGAGCCAGCACTGTAACCTGCGAATCTAAGCTCACATCCATCAAACACTGCGTTTCCATCACCAAATATGTAATCTGTATTACCCTCTATATGGCAGTTTTTAAAGTACATATTAGTTGCTGAATTGCCAGTATATAATGTATCCTGGCTTCCAAGAAATGCACAGTCTGTGAATTCAACCTTATCAGCTTCTATAGCCATGGCTGTTGCTCTTTCTGTTGCTGCCTTTGATGTAACATCTGTTGCGTAGTTTCTGTCTGGATTCTTATTTTCTGTAGGTGTTACACCATCTTCTATTTCTTCATCTGTTAAATAACGGTTAAAAGAAGCTTCAAACGTGATTCCATCAGCACTGAATCCTGTTGCTGTATTTTTAAGCAGTACTGAACAACCCCATTTTGCTGCAGCTGCCTTCTCGTACTTGTCATACGCATTTTCAGCATTATAATAACCTTTAGAATCTATGCTGTAATACTCATATCCTATTCCATAATACCATGTAAGAAGTACTTCTTTGCCTGATGACTTTTCATCATTTACAAGTCTGACATATGGAGTTGATATTATAACCTGTTCTCTATATGTACCAGGTGCAATATGAATAGTAACTCCATTATTCTCATCAGGAGCAGGTGTCATTAATGATACTGCTGATACTGCTTCTTTTACTGTATTATAGTTTACATTTCCTTTTTCTTTATATCCGACATATATATCAGATACTCTTTCAATCTGTTCCTTATCTTTAGTTGACACCATTAAGATGTCTTTAGTTACATCCGCATCATTGACTACTATATGTGTTGTTGTTCTATATCCATCAACTGCTGCTTCAACTTCATATGAACCATTTCTTAAAGAAACTTCATATCCATCTGATGTAACCTTTCCTGTATACACATACTTGTCATCAACATTGATAAACTTAATATCTGTAACTGCTGCTTTAGCATCTATATCTGTAAATCTACCTGTTACCTTATATAACTTCTTAGCAGAAACACTTATATCTTTAGAGTAATCTGTCTGGCCTGTAACCTCTTTGCCATCAGCTACTTCATAATCATTAACTCCACTAAGCTCAACTGTATACTTAACATCAGGCTCAAGTGTTGCTTTGAAAGCTTTGTTATCATCAAGCTTAAGAACCACATCATCTGCTAATGAAGATGGGTCAGCTACGAGCTTAACTGATAATCCCGATGTATCATAATCTGCTGCAAAGCCTGTAACCTTTCCTGTATATGTATATACTTTCTTTTCTTCTACCTTTAATGTAACTCCTGTCTTGCCTGTCAGAGCTTCATCTACAGTTGTTGTAACATTCTTTGTATCAACAGAAAATCCATATCCTGCTGCTCCGGATAAAACTGCTGTATAATCACAACCTGCTGCAAGTGTAGCTGTAAATGTATTGCCTTTTACATCTGCATCATATGTGATATCGTTAACATCATCCTTAAACAAAACCTTCAGACCGCTTACCTGTACGCCTTCTATTGTTCCACTGACTTTTACTCCCGGAATTCTTACCACCCTGTTATATATAGGTTTTCCTGCTGCTGCATCTGTATACACCTTATATGAACCACTATACTTAGCTACGAATTCATACTTAGCTCCCTTGTTAGTAAAGCTTGCTTTTTCTACCTGTTCATTATCTTCACCAAGATACTTAAAAAGAAGTGTTCCATTAGCAGCATTGCTTGATGCCATGTATACAACTATCTTATCTCCGGCTTCTACATTGTTAATAGCAATGTATCTTCTTCCTTCTCCTCCTGTACCATTACAGTAGTACATACCGGATGCTGTATATCCATCATCATATGCTGTTGTTGCTAACGCATTGCTTCCATAGTTTTTGCCTGATGCCGAGAACAATCTGTCATTGGCATTATGATTGATTGTAAGATCACCAAATGTTGTTTCTCCGGCAACGAATTTACCATCCTTTGAAACATTGTCACAATTCTCCCAGTCAGCAGCAGTAATATGATTATTATACTTATCTGTATCTGCTTCCTGTACTGTTCCTATGTCCCATACGTCAATCTTTCTTTTTGACGCTTTTGATTCTGCTGCAAATGCAGTTACATCTATGCTTGTAACAAGCATAAGTACTGCACACAAAAGACTGCTAAGACGTCTTTTAGTTGTTTTGCGCATATTGACCTCCCTTTCTGCCTTTAAAGGCATTATAACATTATATATCTGCATGGATACTGTCATGGTCTGTTTATAAAACCTTTTTGATATCCATAATACAAACTATAAAGTATGAACCAATGTCAAGGTCAATATCTTTTACATATTTAATAAAGGATTGTTTTTATATGCGAACATAATATCTCATAATTCACTGTTTTTCATGCCGTACAGGAACACTCATAAGAATATACATCACATGATCATCACTATCATCATCCTTAACCTTTGTTATAACTATACCTGTTATATCACCATCAAGGACAAGATTATGCTCTTTCATATACGCAAGATGACGCCCTATCATAATCTCCTTAATCTCATCCTGTGAATAATCATATATACTGCTTAACCTTGCCGGCACCTTTGATATACCCATAACTGACGGCTTAGGAATATACTTCTGTGCATATTGGTTAATATGAAGATGATACTTTTCAAGATGCTCTTCCTTAATCGAATAACCACAGCTTACAGTAAAACGTCCTGCTTTCATCTCACTCTCAGGAATTATGTATATATGCTGTATTTCTGGTGAATTGTATAAAAACTCGCTTAGCTGCTCCAGTCTTTCTGGCTCCTGAAGCAGCTTTCCGCCATTCTTATATAAGACATAATACATAGGAAGACTTTGCTTTTCATATATATCTGTATTAGTTGCCGCCTTATTCATAAGCACACAGTCATCCTTAAGCCTGTGTCTTAAATACGTCATATAGGCTATCTGCCTATCCATCTGCTGCATGTGTTCCTGACACGCCTCTATAGTTTCATCAAGCGTATAATTCTGCATTTTACTTATCTGCTCATGCGTAAAACCATACTTTATATGCATTTTAGCATTGAGCACGCCAAAAACTCCATCATCATCGTAATACCTGTATCCACTGTTCTCATCCCTCACAGCAGATATATAACCCATATCCTCATATCTTCTCACCGTATTTGTAGATACGCCAAGAAGCTTTGCAAGATCACTTATCTTATACCTCATATATCTTTTGCCTCTTTCATTTGTACACATTACTTTATATCATCATAATATCAGCACTATAATACTATTTCAATACTGTTTAAAGACAACATTTCCATAAGCCAGACTATATCATGCCCGCTTACATAAGCTCAGCTATGCCTGACAGTCTCACATATCTGTCTGATATACGGTACCATGTCGGAAAATCAACGACTCCTGTCTGTGGCATGTTGTTAATTCTCTGAAACTGTCTTACCGCTTCTGCTGTCTGCTCTCCATATATTCCATCAACCGACAGTGGTGGTATAGCTTTGTAATAATCTCCTATGAGATTCAGCTGCTCCTGAAGCTGTCTTACTTTCTGACCCGATGACCCTATATCAAGATTGGCACCAGGCCATGATGAAGGAATACCCTGTATCTGCTCTGCTGTATTTATATACATATCATCGCCATAATAATATCTTAATATATCGATTGATGAATATCCCTGGTCACCAAGATACTTACTTCCCCACTGTGTCATCCAGTTCGGACAGCTTGATTTTTTTCCATCACAGTACTGTGTAAGTATTGGCTGCTTAACATTCGGACGTGAAAGATAATTATCAAATATTTCATCTACTACATTTGATATACTCTCAAATATATTTCTGCCATTCACCCATTTATGATCAAATGCTGTTGAAGATGTTATAGTAAAATTATAACTCTGGTTTCTATACCATTCTGTATACACCCTGTTCAATGTAAATGACATGATTGCAAGTATATTAGCCTCTAACGTCTGCCTTGGCCATGTTGAATATATCTCGCTGCTTGCAACATTTTTAATATAATCCTTATACCTGACATAATAATCAAGCGCCGTTGAATCAGTAGGAACACCATCATGCACAACTATAGTTTCAGGAATAACAACACGGCTTAGTACTATCTCACCAGACTGGTTAAGTGGCTTTATCTCACTCTCTGGTATCTTGGCTGGATAGTTTCCATACAGGGTATTAACCGGAATAACTATATTATCTTCCGCAACTGCATACTCATTTTCATTAAGATATACATCCTGTATACTCGTTTCCCCTGAAAAGACATCTATTCCGGATATGTTAGTCTCCTCATATCCGTTGGCACTGACATCAATCGTATATTCTGCAAATGGCTGTTTTTCCCCTGGCTCCATGCTGTACTCTATCGGTGGTGCTAAAAGTTCATCAAGATTAACCGCCCCCTCTGAATCCGTTACAAGTTCATTTATTATCGAATCCGGATTACCTGTGTATGACAGAGTGATTCTTGCATTTGCAAGCGGTGCTCCCTGCTGTTTATCATATACATTTATGTGCATCTTCCCTTTATCTATCATATCCTGTGGTGTTTCCATAGTATGAACATACACCATTATACCCCCATTCTGTATACACCTATATACAAAAAATTAATATTTTTTCATTATTATATGTATCTTTATATATTTTTATGAATAAAATAAAATGATAATTCCCTTAGGAGCGGATATGTCAAAATATAAAGTAGCTCTTGATGCAGGCCATGGTGGCAGCGATCCTGGTGCTGTTTATAATGGCAGACAGGAAAAAGATGATACCCTCGACCTTACTCTGGCCATCGGCGATATTCTTAAAAAAAATGGAATTGATGTTTTCTATACAAGAACTAACGACGAATATGAGACACCTTTTAAAAAGGCAACTGATGCTAACAACTCAGGCGCTGATCTTTTCGTGTCAATACATCGAAACTCTTCTGAAAAGCCCAACCAGTATTCTGGTGTTGAAACTCTTGTATACAATGATTCAGGACTTAAGTCAGAGGTTGCAAGAAACATAAACAACCAGCTTGAGAATGTTGGATTTAAGAATCTGGGAGTTGATACCCGGAAAAATCTTGTGGTACTTAAGAGAACTACAATGCCAGCTGTCCTTGTTGAAGCAGGCTTTATAAATAATGAAAAAGATAATTATATATTTGACCAGGAATTCGATAAGGTTGCAAATGCTATAGCTGATGGAATATTAGAAAGCCTCCCTATTGGTTCACGCAACTCTAATACTCACCATTCAAACAGCAGCTACAACAAAGCTAACAACTCCAATAATACCAGCAGTTCCAATAATACCAATAGTTCCAACAATACCAACAGCTCCAACAATACCAACAGCTCCAACAATACCAACAGCTCCAACAATACCAATAATTCCAGCAACGCCAGCAATATCAACAGTTCCAGCAATGCCAGCAATTTAGGAGCTTCTAGTACTTTCTATGATTCTAGTAGTTTCGGAAATTCCGGCCATTCCGGTAATTCCGGCAGTTCCTATAATTCCGGTAATTTCATCGGCACAAGCAGTTCTATTAATAGTGATAATGCCTCTTATAGATATGATATAACTCCAAAAACAGAGACAGAAAGTATTACAGAAGGTATTAACAACTCTGATAATTATACTGCTGACACCGGATATAATCTCTGCAATGATAACTCCTGCAACAGCCTACACAATAACTCCTGCAGCAACACCTGCAATAATTCATATATACATCAGCCTCTCTACCGGGTTCAGACTGGTGCATACCACAATAAAGATAATGCAGACCGCTTATTAAACTCTCTACTTATAGATGGCTTCCCAGCTTTTATAATATATGAAGATGGTTACTACAAGGTACAGGTAGGTGCATTTGCCGAACTATCCAATGCAATCAAAATGGAACGACGGCTAAGAAGATTTCATTATAGTACCTATATCGTTGTTTAGATAAATTAATTACTATGTTGATAAACAGACGTTATAAAACTTTAGTGGTATTATATTAAGTAATGCTTTAGTTATCAGAAAGCTGATTGGGTATTTCTAATCACAATCAGCTTTCAAAATATGACTCTGATTGCCATTTTCTCATATTAGGTCAAATCTTCCTCGATTTTCTTTCTTATTTTTTTGACTCACTTTGCTATTTTCTCATATGGGGTCACAATCCCAATATATAACCCAATTTTTCTACTGAACACTTCAACTAATCTCTTCGACCAATTATTTCAACAAATCTCTCCAACAAAAGCTAACAAGCACAAGGGGGATTGAGTGTAAAAGCACTCAATCCCCCTGCATTCCCCATCTGTGGTTCCCCGTTGTTTTGGTAAGATTTTTTATTATTATATTTCCTAGTTATGCATCCTATACAATGCCCTCCTGATAACAAACCCGGTGGCATACCAAGAACATCCTTATAGCATTCTTATAGCACCCTCTACTCAGCCTTATAGATTGTTGCACCATGCCATTCTATTGAATCAATATCCTCAACGGCAACTACCTTCTTTAATCCATAGGTGATATCATACAGCTTTGTCTTTGCATTTCCTGATAAATCAGATAACTTAGTATCTGCCTCTACAACTGTGCCATTCTTAAGTGTTACTGTTAGAGCATTTCCTTTTTCAACTCCGAAGTACTTAAAGTCAATATCTCCAGTTCCCTTAAGAGCCACCTCGAATCCATTAGATTGAAGATCTGTGATTGTCAGATATTCGCCATCCTTGTATACTGACGGAACCTGTACATCCGGCTTTGAACATATAACTCCTGTACTACTGTCTTCAACCTGTGTTTCAAATGACCATTCGCCTGTTGCTATCTGTCTTTCTTCACGTTTTTCCTTATCTTCTGTTGCATACGCGCATCTTAAGTTTTCTGTTGATATTGTTATAGTACTTCCTACGAATTTAGTACCATCATTATAATCAAGATTCATCTCTGCATATATTTCTGTTCCATCCTCTGACATTCCATTAAAGAATATTGGCAGATATCCTGATCTGGAATCTGTGATAGAGTTGCCATTTAAGCTTACATGGGCTTTCTCAAAGTTGAACGAACCTATTATTGGCTTCATATCGCTTTCGTCATTAGGAATAATAGGGCTTCCATCCTTTGACTTAAATGTTAAGCTTACATAGAATCTTGAACCACTTGCAACATAATTGCCCCATATAACATCTACTGTTGAATCCTTTGAATTCTCCATATTATTACTGCTATATACACTTACTGTACTGTCATCATCCATATGAGATGAGAAGTTAACATTGCTTTGTGGCTTAAGATATTTCTGGTATGCATATGCTCCTGTATAAGTAATTCCTGATACTGCAAACACAACCGCTGCTGCCGCCGCAATATTTCTATACACCTTATACTTCTTATTCTTTTTTAAGTTTACACGCTTATTCCTTGTTGGCTTTGCCTGCTCTACCCATTCCTGATTAATATAATTCATTGAATTAAACAGCTTATTCTTATCCATAAATACCTCCATTCTGTTGCCTCTACGCAACCCCTTAATTCATAACTCAACATCATTATTCTCAAGAAAAAGCTTAAGCTCTTTTCTCATTCTGTGAAGTGTTACCTTTACTGTGCTTTCACTTTTTCCTTGTAGCTGTGCTATCGTTCTGATTGGTTCTGAATACCAGTACCTTTGTATAAACATATTTCTCTTCTGGACTGGAACACCCTTTAAAAACTGGTCAAGCAACTCTCCAAGCCTCTCTTCATCCCCATCTGGTAAATTATCCTCTCTGCCGATGCATTGTTCCATCTCTGATGTAAGCTCTATTACATTGGAACTCCTCTTTAATGCTTTATCGTGCTCTATTCTTTTACATATCAGATGTCTGCAGATAGTCGCTGAATATGCAAAAAGATATTTAGGTCTGTTCTGAGGGACTGACTTCCACACTTCATAAAATGTATCATTCACACACTCTCTGGCATCCTCTTCACTATCCAACATATTCATAGCCAGTCTCATAAGCGGCCTCTGATACTTATCCATCAGCTCACTCATAACACTCTCATCTCTGTTGACTATTAAATCAATTATTTCTTCTTCGCTGCGCACTTTTTATTTTTCCTTAATTCAGATTTTTGAAAGCTTTCACATATATAGTACGATTTTATTTCATAAGGTTACATTTCTCTGACTTTTATTCATATAATGATACCAGGGTCAAAAGGTCTAAACCCACATGAGCTTGCTCATAGGTGGGTGAAAGACCTTGGGACCCGCCCCGATATGAGCATAAAAGTGGGATGATAATCCCACGATATGCGAATATTGGGAAGAATTGTGGGAGTGCGTAGCACGGAACAATTCGTAGGTATCAAAGTAGGGGGCTTTTGACCCCGACATCATATAACCTTTAACCCAAACGCAACTGCTAACAAAAATTCCCGGACAGATTATTAATAGCCTTATCTGTCCGGGAAAATATTATAATTATCAACGCATTACAGCATCAGCTCTTTCTTATATCACCATTCGCCTCAAGCTTAAGATTATGGCTTCTATAACTTATATCAGCCGCTATGCCATACTTTATATTATTCATATCCTGCGTATCTAACTGTAGGTTTACATTCACATAATTGTTATTTATAACTGCTGTTGTTACCATAATATGCATACTATCATATAGCTTGTCTTCACCTGTGAAGCTTATATTAATATTGCCTATCTGCTGTTTATTATTATCACTTTCCTGATAATCACTAGCATCATTGGCATCAGCACCCATCCGGTTGAACACAAGCTCTATTCCTGTCAGTCTGTCCTGACTATCCATGCTTATATTATATGTTGTATACACACCCTTAGCATATTCACTAAACCTGCTCTTCATCTTATCAGCGGTTATTCCATGAACATTAAACAAGGAAATGTATGGAAGAATAGCAGGATCCTTATACATTTCTTCAACAAATGTATTAAACCCAGCTATTAATGCTTTATCGCTTATAGCTGCACTATCCTTAACAGCTACTTTATACCCTTCCATAACGTGTGTCAGAGCTGCCCTTAATATCGGTTCTGTCTGGCTAGAGTCAATTTTGGCAAGACCATATTTTAGTATATCATTCTTATCTACTACCAGTGTGCCATCTTTGACCTTGGGCATATCCAGTACCATATTATTATTTGTAGTAACTATGCTATATTTCTGACTTCTATTATATGCATCTGGTCTGTAATCCACGCCATCATAAACACACTCCGATACGGTTATCGCACCTTCATATGTATGATTCCCCATAGGATCAAGCTGGCTTATTTTGTCGATATAATTCTCTATAATGCTTTCAAGTATCTTCTGTGACTGTTGAATAACTCTTAGTGTCTTCTCCTCTTGTGATGCATATAGGTGTGGAATTCCATACCACACAGTCAGCCCGGTAATTATGGCAGCCATAAGCACAACTGTAATTATACGCCTTATTTTCCACATTTTTTTATTCATGCTAATCCTCTCTTCCGGTCATATATCGCACAGATAAGGATATGCTTCTGCACACCAGTGCATCTATCTATGCGTTATCCTGCATATCACTCACTTTCCGCTTACTTATCGCTTACCTATCACTTAATTATCACTTACTTTTCCTTCTGATAGCAGACGAATTCATAGCATATGTCAAAGTAAGTATGTTCTTCACTTCTGGCCGTAACCCTCCAGCCATCAAGCTTATCAAAATCTGTGATATATGTGTCTGCCTGATACTTATAATCTACTCTTGTTATATGTGCTGTATCACAATATGGAAGAAACTGTTCATATATCTGTCCGCCACCTATTATATAGACATCCTTACTGTCATAGCTTTTAAGCTGTTCCAGCACCTCTTGAACACTATGGCATATAAGCACATCCTTAGCTTTATAATTCAGGTTATTAGTCAGTACTATGTTCTTTCTGCCCTCAAGTGCTGACTGGTTAGGAAGGCCTTCATAGGTCTTTCTTCCCATAACTACAACCTTTCCATATGTTTCCCCACGAAACAGCTTCTTATCCTCCGGGATATCCACAAGAAGTCTTCCATTATTACCAATCGCCCAGTTATTATCTGCAAGTGCTATTATATTCATATCAATCCTCTTTCCTGTATTACAGCTTTCCGCCAACCCATGCCGGTACATAACCTTTAACTTTAATACCCTCCTGAGTATATTCTTCACTTTCAAGCTGTCCATACTCTCTTATAAGCTGAAGCTTTCCTGCCTCACTATATGGAAATACCCTTTCTATCTGGATTCTGCTCTTAAGGATAATATCCTGTATATCCATCAGGAAACTATCAAGTCCCATACCAGTTTTTGCTGATATATTCTCTACATAATCAGCTTTACTATCTTTAAGTATAGGTATCTCATCGAATTCATCACATTTGTTAAAGAGTGTGATAACCGGCTTATCACCTACATCCAGCTGTTTAAGGGTATCGTATACCGTTGCCATGTGTCTCTCATAATCATCATTAGAACAGTCAACAACGTGTACTATCATATCTGCATATTTAGCTTCTTCAAGTGTACTCCTGAAGGCCTCAATAAGATTATGCGGAAGCTTTCTTATGAATCCGACTGTATCTGTTAAAAGCACTTTTTCGCCATTCGCAAGTTTAAGTGCCCTTGTCGTAGGATCAAGTGTTGCAAACAGCTTGTCTTCTGATAACACACCAGCATCTGTAAGCCTGTTAAGAAGTGTTGACTTTCCTGCATTAGTATACCCTACTATGGCAGCCACAGGTGTTGAACTGTTCTCTCTGTTCTGTCTTTGTATATCACGATGGCTTTTTATTTCTTTTAATTCTGCTGATAAGTGGGATATTCTGTCACGTATTATTCTTCGGTCCGTTTCTATCTTCTTCTCACCAGGACCTCTTGTTCCTATACCACCACCAAGTCTTGACAGTGTTATTCCAAGACCTGCAAGTCTTGTTGACCTGTACTTAAGCTGTGCCATCTCAACCTGTATCTTGCCTTCACTTGATGACGCTCTTGCTGCAAATATATCTAATATAACCATAGTTCTGTCCATAATCTTTGTATCAAGAACATCTTCAAGGTTCCTTAACTGTGCAGGTGACAGCTCATCATCACATATAATACCTGTTGCTCCAAGCTCCTGTATCATAGCTCTTAACTCTTCAAGCTTTCCTTTTCCTATATAAGTTGCAGGATGGAAGCTGTCTCTTGGCTGTATCATCTTTCCAACTGTAACTGCCCCTGCTGTCTTTGCAAGCTCAGATAGCTCCTCAAGTGATTTCTCACAATCATCTGCCGGGTCAAGCTCCACACCTACAAGTATAACTCTTTCCTGCTCTTCATCTGTTACATATATCGCCATATGTTCCTCATTTCTATCATTTTTATTATCACATTACTTATTCATTATGACATTTATTCGTAGCATTATTTATCCGTTATGTCATCTATTCTTTGTATTATCACATACAACATATTTTATAATGCACTGTCATTACTATCTTTAGCTGTCTGCTTAGATGTTTCAGCTCTTGATGATATATAATCACTCAGATAATTCGATACTTCCTTTTCCTCTGAATATCCTAGTATATTCCCTGCTATATCACCAGCTTCTTTCATACTCCATGATGCAATCTCTTTTCTTACCTCAAGCACACGGCTTACACCGACTGAAAACTCATCAAGACCGAAAGATAAAAGCAGTGGTATCATGCGCTCATCTGCTGCCGCCTCACCACACATGCCTACATCAATACCTGCGTTATGCGCACATTCTATTATTCTTTTAATACTTCTTAGAACTGCCGGATTAAGTGCCGAATACAGATATGAAACATTTTCGTTACCTCTGTCAACAGCAAGCGTATACTGCGTAAGATCATTAGTTCCTATAGAGAAGAAATCGACCTGCCTTGCAAGAACATCTGCCATAATAGCCGCTGCTGGTGTTTCTACCATAATACCAACTTTAATATCAGTATCATACTTAATATCCTTCTTATCAAGATCCCTGCATATTCCTGCTATAATCTTTTTAACCTCGTTGACCTCTGAAACCGATGTTATCATAGGTATCATAATTCTGATATTACCGTAAGCACTAGCCCTTAATATAGCCCTTAACTGTGTCGTAAAAACATCTATCCTGTCAAGGCAGAATCTTATCGCCCTGTATCCTAAGAATGGGTTAGTTTCTTTAGACAATCCCATATATGGAATATCTTTATCTCCGCCGATATCAAGTGTTCTTATAGTAAGTTCCCTTCCATCAAGAAGAACTGCTGCTTTCTTATATTCTGTAAACTGTTCTTCTTCTGTTGGAAGCTTGCTTCCATTCATAAAAAGAAATTCAGTCCTGAACAGTCCCACACCTTCTGCACCATCCCTGACTGCCTTTGCAGCATCAAGTGCATTGCCTATATTAGCAGCCAGCATCACACATCTGCCATCTTTAGTAACTGTTTGTTTATTGATATATTTCTTAAGTTCTATAACACTCTCATCGTACTGTTTTTTCTTTTTGGCGTATATCTTTTTAGTTATGTCACTTGGAGATACAAACACTTCACCATATGCACCATCAACTATTATGTCTTCTCCATCCTTAACCTCACTGCATATACCCTTTACACTAAGAACTGCTGGTATCTCCAAAGCTCTTGCAAGTATCGATGCATGTGAGGTGTCTCCACCTTTTTCAGATATAATGCCTGCTATATGCACAGTATCCATATTCGCTGTCATAGATGGATGTATCTCATCAGCTATAATAATCGTGTTATCAGGAAGCTGCGTAAGATCAATACTCTTAACACCAAGAAGTATTGCTGTCAATCTCTCCCTCATATCTTCAATATCTGTTACACGCTGGGCTATAGCCTCGTTATCCATACTTAGAAACAGCTGCTTCAAAGATTCGCAGGCCTCATAAAGGGCTGCCTCTGCATTAATATTATTCTTCTTTATAATATTACAAACCTCTGACGTAAGCTGTATATCACCAGCTAAATATTCCTGGTTCTTAAGAACAAGTGCATTCTTATCATCGCCGTTTAACTTAGCTGTCAGCTTCTCTATGAATTCGTCTGTCTCCTTTATGAATGTGTCCACTCCATCCTTGTATCTTTGAAGTTCTGCATCTACATCATCTATTTTATACTTTTTTACCTCGCACCCTGTATTTTTTAACACCAGTGCCTTTCCTATACCTATACCCTTAGATGTACCTATTCCCCTAAGCATACATACCTCCTTGTTTTGCGAAGCAAAATGCGACTGCCCTTGCAGGAGCAGAGGTATTTACCTCCTTGTTTTGCGAAGCAAAATGCGACTACCCCTGTAGGAGCAGAGGTATTTACCTCCTTGTTTTGCGAAGCAAAATGCGACTGTTATTTATTAAATACATATTTGATCATATTTGTAATAGTTTCACTTGTATTCCTTGAATACACAACCTCCCTTGCCATAACAGGTTCATCTGTTATTATATTATCAATACCTTTATTAGCAAGATTCTTTATAGATGTATCGTTATTAGCTGTCCATGCATATACCTGTTTACCAGTATTATGTATGGCATCCACTGTTCTCTTTGTAAGGAATGAAGCGTTAACACTAAAGAAGTCTACATTGGTATTCTCATAAAATCTTCCATATGCAACAGACAGTATATATCCAGTCTGTATATCCTCATCCATGCTCTTAACTGCAAGAAGCGCATCATAATCAAATGAAGTTATAACACAATTCTGTTCCATGGAATATTTCTTTATAAGCTCTATAACCTTTCCAGCTGCTATGCTGCTATCCGCTGATGACTTTATCTCAACATTAAGCTTTATACTGACAGGACTGCTTTTAACAAGCTTTAACACCTCTTCAAAAGATGGAACCCTTTCACCCCTATATTTTTCTGAAAACCAGTACCCGGCATCAAGCTTCTTTACTTCCTCATATGTCATATCTGTTATATTCTTAGCTACACCTGTTGTCCTATATGCTGATGCATCGTGCATAACCACTATATAACCATCGCTTGTCATCTGCACATCAAGCTCAATATAATCAGCCATATCATCTATGGCACGCTGGAAAGCTGCCAGTGTATTCTCCGGTGCTTCCCTTGACGCACCCCTGTGTGCTGTTATCTTAGTATCATGGAATATAGCAACTCTCTCAAAAGGGTTGCTGTTAAATGTTAACACCACATATAACACATCCAGGACTATCGACATCACAAGAACAAACGAATATATAATCCTGTTTATCCTTGCGCTTCCTTCATCTATATCAACAAACTCAAAATTAATATCCGAAAGATTCTCATACTTGTAATACATATATGATATCATAGAGAATGAACAAGGTATAGATAAAAATACAAGAAATAATCTTACTATCGTCCTTAATGTACTAAGCACAGAAAGATACACCGCACTACCCATATAAGCAAGATCAAGCAGTTTAACTCCGGCAATCAGTACAACAGATATAATTATATAAAATGTATAAATAGCCGCTAAAAGTGCAAGATTATATAGTACAACTACACCCACTATCTTCAGTACATTATTTTTAACAATGCTTCTGCTTTTAGCACATGACTGTCTGAAGTTTTTTCCCTCCATCATGTATATGTTAAATGAAAAAATATCCCGTATAACAAAGTAAAACAGGCATATTATGATAATTGCTGTCACAATAAATATAACAGTTCTGTTTCGTTTTACCTCACTTTTTATAATATTTTTTACACTTTCGCTAAATATAATATTGCCAGTAACTGTCACATTAATAACTATTATAGATATCAGAAAATATAAAAAAAGCGGTATGCTCTGAATCCTCAACAGCTTTTTAAGCCGCAAAAAGGCATTATATATGTTATCAATAATAGATGCCTGTATACCTTTTCTCTTGGTTTCAAAACATACTGCAAGATATGCCATTTCATATAAGCAGTAAACTATGAATCCTATAACCCCTAAGAGGCAGAATATGATTATTACAGGATTCATAAACGCTTTCGCTATATATTCATTTGTAAGATAATTAATCCCTGTTATTCTCATGCACAAACGGATAACGCCCGTAATAACAGGATAAAACACTGCTAATGCAAGGAGCTTATATGCAAGTTCAAACAACAATACATGTCTTTTACTGCTTTTTAGCAGTTTCATGTTATTTCTAAGACTTTCTAACATATCTCACCCCGAAATTACCTATGGAATCTGTTAAGAAGATTACTGCAGCCTGATGCATGTTTAACTGCATCTCCCATTCTTTTGTTTAATAAACGCTTTGTAAAATGATATGAAAAATCACATACATATGACACAACAAGAACAACTGAAATCACTGTAACCGCTGACATACGCATAGAAAATACTGCCTGTTCTACAAGCCTGTTAAACACTCCGAATATAAGCACTGCCAGAAATCCCCAGCCTATTGTGCTCTGAAGGCATATTATACCCTTATAATTAAATCTAAGGTGATCATAGTTCCACCATACTTCGCCGAACAGCTTTAACATAAGCTTCGCCGTCATATACTCAAATATTGTTGCACATACAGCACCCAATATATATAATGCAATATAATTGTTTTGTATAGGTGCAAATATATTGAAAGCTATATATGTTCCAAAACCGTATATTACACAAAATGGCAGCTTTGCAAACCCTCTGTTTTCCCAGTAGCCAAGCTGCTTTCTTATAACTATGCACTCCATTGCCCATCCAAAAAAGCTATATATAAAAAACCAGACTGCAAGCTGGTTAATATTCATTCCCCTGAAACTGAAATCTAATAATATATTACGCATAACACTCCTTAAGTTACGTTCTGTTTCATACCTCTTACAACATAATCTGCTCCATTGATATTATAATATCAATGGAGCAGTTAATTATACATTAATTCATAAGTTCATCAAGCGTTGCCCTTACTGCTTTGATAAAATCCTGTGTATTAAGTGTTACAGGATTCTCTAATGTTGTTATAAGTGCAAGATCCTTTGTCATCTTACCATCTTCTACTGTCTTGATACAAGCCTTTTCAAGTGTATCTGCAAATCTTACAAGTTCAGGAATAGAATCAAGTTCTCCTCTCTTTCTTAAAGCTCCTGTCCATGCAAATATAGTAGCTATAGGGTTAGTAGATGTTTCCTCTCCCTTAAGATGCTTATAATAATGTCTCTGTACTGTACCATGTGCAGCTTCATATTCATAGAAGCCCTTAGGTGATACAAGAACTGATGTCATCATGGATAATGAACCAAATGCTGTAGCAACCATATCTGACATAACATCGCCGTCATAATTCTTACAAGCCCAGATATATCCTCCCTCTGAACGAATAACTCTTGCTACTGCATCATCTATTAATGTATAGAAATATTCAATGCCTGCTTCCTTAAACTTATCAGCATAATCATTATCATATATTTCCTGGAATATATCCTTGAATGTATGATCATACTTCTTAGATATTGTATCCTTAGTTGCAAACCAAAGATCCTGCTTAGTTTCAAGAGCAAAGTTAAAACAGCTTCTTGCAAAGTTCTCTATAGAATCATTAAGATTGTGCATACCCTGTATGATACCAGCACCCTTGAAGTTATGTATAAGCTCTCTTGTTTCGTTACCCTGTTCGTCTGTGTATACAAGCTCAGCCTTTCCTGCTGCTGGAATCTTCATCTCTGAAGCCTTATATACATCACCATATGCATGTCTTGCTATAGTTATAGGTTTCTTCCATGTCTTAACATAAGGTTCAATACCATTAACAATGATAGGTGCCCTGAATACCGTACCATCAAGAATAGCTCTTATTGTTCCATTAGGGCTCTTATACATCTCCTTAAGGTTATATTCTTTTACTCTTGCTGCATTAGGAGTGATTGTAGCACACTTTACTGCAACACCATACTTTTTAGTAGCCTCTGCTGAATCTATAGTAACCTGGTCGTTAGTATCATTACGATGAACAAGTCCAAGATCATAATATTCTGTGTTAAGATCTACATAAGGAAGTAAAAGTTCATCCTTAATAAGTCCCCATAACACTCTTGTCATCTCATCTCCATCCATCTCTACGAGAGGTGTTGTCATTTTTATCTTTTCCATACCGCAATCCTTTCCATAATGGCAATTATGTCCAAAATATATAAAAAATCTGCCTTTAATTATAAAATATTTTCATGATTTTGTAAATGCCTCATTTCATTCTTGTTATATTACCAGCAATATCTATCTTCCATATCTGTACACAACTATCATTGCTATAATCCTTAAGACTTTTTATACTATAGCTTCCAACTGTGTCATACCATGCTTCATCTCCTGATGTACGCCGTATAAGTGTATCAAAGTACATTGTTGATGCTGCCTTTGTTATATTACTCTCAGAGTTGCTTTCAGGTATTACTTCTTCCCATATTGCATAAAACCTTGTATCTTTTTTTATTGATATTTTATCACCTGGATCATAAGTGTTTATTCCATCTGACCAGCCAGTTAACTCAAAACCAGGCTTCGTTACCTCATCTTTATCTGGCAGTGTGATTTTACTTTCTTCCCACTTCGCATAAACAGTTTCGTTACATGCATAAGGATAACTGTAAATATCGGCTTTACCATCACTATTATACCAGTAATCATTCACATCAGCCATTTCTTCAATATTAAGACTGATTTTCCAGCTGCCATAACTATCTGGTCCATACTCTGGTCCGAAGTACCTGATTCTTATACTGTTAAGCTTATTAACATAGACATCTACATAGTTATTATCATTTGAATGTGGTAAAAACCATATTTCCTCGTTATCACTGTCACCATCAAGAGTACTCCACTCAACATTAACAGAAACCTCTTCATCTGTACTGTTATAACCATCATAGTAAAAATACAAATTGCCAGTATATGGTCTTGTTAATGTTACTGTTGAAATAATAGAATTATCAGCATTAGCATCTGAATAATTATAACTTTCATTTAATATACTTCCCAGACTGACTTCATTTCTTTTTTCTTTCAACATATATCCTTTAAACTTATTAATCTGGACTATATCAGATAATAACAGTCTGTCATTATAGTTATCATCATCATAAAATGAAGCTTTATATTTCTGTTCAGGAACCGCTATATCAGGCAATCCCTTCCTGTAAGATACCATAACTGATTGTGTTCCCCTTTTTGTTGCATCCTCCTGTGATAATGTCAGTATGAATTTTCTTGATATATCAACATATTTTTTACAAGCCTTTGTCACTGTATATCGTAACGACGAACCATCTGCATATGTATCTGGAAACTCATATAACGTGGCATCCCACCTTGAATCCTGTTTAATATCTTCAACTCCAAAACCAAACGATGTACCACTATCTACATGCCACAGAAAGTTCTCCCGATAGCCATCAGGTGCTTTCTTTGTTGGTGTATGCCAGTATGTGCTTGAATATTCACCCCATGAACCATCCCCATTCTGATACCTCACATATATCTCCTGGTCATTCTGTATTTTTAATCTGGCTACACTTATATAACTAGTTTTTGCACCACTTACTTTATAGGCAAAGGATGTTCCATCATCAAACTGCTCTGGCATCCTGTATAAGTTTGAATTCCATTTTGAATTTCCAGTTATATTCTTAGTATCAAATGTATATGTTGAACCACATAATACATTTTCAGTTATTGCTGACGTGTCATCCCATCTTTCCCACGTACCATTCTGATTCTGATATCTTATGTATACAGTCTGCTTATATGATTTTATAACCTCTTTCTTCTTAGTATGAATATAAATGCTCCGGCTCCTATTCATAGTCCAGTAGTTATCCCATCTTTTACATGCTTCATTCCATGTGGAATCATACCATTTTTTGTCACCTTCCTGTATATAATCAAGTTCATATCCATCTTTAAGATATATCCATGTAGGAACCAATGTACCTTCTTTATATGTAATAGTCTGTCCATCTGAATACCGCATATTAAGACCACTCGTGCTGTGTCCTATAACATCACTGACTCCAGAATCCCATTCGATGTTAAAGTTGCATGCCCATCCTAATGTGATAGTTAATGGTTTTCTTTCACCGGAATATTTATCTCCATCATAATTGATATTACAGCCAGCTTCAAACAGGTAACCGCCAAGCATTTCCTTAACATTGTTGTCTGGATTGTCCCAATTGTTATAGTTTTTATAGCCCGTGAAATCCACATTGAATATACAGCCTTCTTTCGAAATATTGTATACACGAAGATACGGCGTATATCCACGACAGTTCACATGTTCTGTAAATGTTCCTTCATGCGGTGCCTCATTATCACTATAAAAAGGTATATCATCAAAATATATCTGTTTATTCTTATCATTCATATATACCCATTGTAAATCAGCTGTGCCACCGGCAAAATCAACGGTTATCTGTCTTTTAAAATCATCATCTGTATAATTGCCCGCTTGATACGCATATGCCAGACCTACAAATGATAATAATAACACCAATACCGATAATATATATAATAAAGTCACTCTTTTTTTGTCCTTCATAGGACATGCTGCCATATATACACCCCCTTTATTCCACTATTCCAAGACATGTAAACACAACGGAACCACATCTATATATACCCATAACCCCCTGAAACATAGCTGTATCTGCGTTAAACAACGGACTCCCCATTGCATCAACCAGGCAATCAAGAATTTCGGTTTTATCTGAAACTGTATAATATCCTTTATATGTATGATAACCACAATGCTCATCATACATAACCCTTGTTGTCATAACCTCTATAGGATATGGACATTCCACTGTACTTCCTGTATTAACATCCTTTCCCATCTGTGCTTCACTTGCGTTTTCACCATATTGCAGTACGCCATTAGCTATATAGATTTCATGTCCATAAGGACTATCTGTTATGGCTGGTTCCTGCTTTTCTTCTAGTTCTGGTTTATCTTCAGGCTCTGGCTTTTCTTCGGGCTCTGGCTTCTCTTCGGGCTCTGGCTTCTCTTCGGAATCTGGTTTATCTTCAGGCTCTGACTTTCCTTCTGAATCTGGCTTCCCATATTCTTCTTGTTCTTTTATATCTATATCTATTCCTGAATCTGCCTGTTCATTTGATTCTTCTGGCTCTGCAAGGTCTGATTCTATTTCTTTTTCAGTTTCTTTTTGTTCTGCAAAATCTGATTCTATTTCTTTTTGTTCCTTATATTCTTTTAGTTCTGCAAAATCCGATTCTGATACTGTTGCTTTTTTTGTCTGTATCGTTTCAACTGCAGCACTATTTTTTTCTGGCACTTTGTTTTTAGCATCCGCATTCTTCTTAACAATGGCTGCAGCTGCTAATAAAGCTCCAATCGTCACTGTTGTTAATATTATTTTCAATAAAATATTTCGCTTCATTCTCACTTTTTCCTTCTTTATATTTATCTTATATTTGTTTTATATTTGTCTTATATTTATCTTATATTTGTCTTATATTTTTTTAGAATAATATGCTTATGGGTACTGTCAAATATCATCGTTCGTCCACTTTGTCTTATACTTTTTATAAAATAATATGTACACAATCCTGTTATATCTAAGCATGACATGCACAACATGTCTTATATAAGCGGATTGATATTGTTAATATAATATTAAGTGTCTTGTGGAAATTAATATGAATCAATGTGACATTACGTTATATATTCACATCAGATGAATAGTTTTTATTAAGATTACCAGATTAAATATTCTTTATGCTGTCAATAATATCTATAGAGTTATTATCCTGATTTTGTCATCTTGTGTTTATATCAGGAATGTCATATATATTCTTCCAATCAATCATCTCCTGTCTTTTTGTTACCGCGCCATAACTTTATTATTTAAACTAAACATATCATATATATACTTAATTGTCAATATCATGGGTATTATTTTTTTATTATTTATAGAACACGCAATAACGCATAATATTATTACATTTTCTTGTATTAAATACTCTGGTTTGTTATAATTACATAATTGATTTATAAGATATATGTGTCAGAATTTCCTTTTGACCCCATATCTTTATCTCACAAACAACATTTAGTTTATGAAAGGACGGTTTTGTAATATGTGCGGTTTTGCTGGATTTACAGGATACCTTGAGAATGGTAAAGATGTTCTTACTGATATGATGAATAAAATTATCCACAGAGGTCCCGACAGTGCCGGTCAGTATATAGATAACAAGGCATATATGGGCTTTAGAAGACTTTCAATCATCGACCTTGATAACGGAAGCCAGCCTATGTTTAACGAAAATAAAAAAATTGTCATCACTTTTAATGGTGAAATATATAATTACCAGGATTTAAGAAAAGAGCTTATTGAAAAGGGACACACTTTTGCAAACAACTCCGATACAGAGGTTCTTATTCATGCTTATGAAGAATATGGTGAAGATATGCTTAATAAACTTCGCGGTATGTTCGCTTTCGTTATCTGGGACAGCGAAAAAGAAACTCTTTTTGGTGCAAGAGATTTCTTTGGTATTAAGCCTTTTTACTACACAATAGTTGATGGAAATATAATATATGGTTCAGAGATTAAGAGCATACTGGCTCATCCTGCTTATAAGAAGGAAGTTAACGATGTGGCTCTTGAGAATTATCTTACTTTCCAGTACTCAGTACTCCCTGAGACATTCTTTAAGGGTGTATACAAGCTTATGCCTGGACACTGCTTCACTTTCCATAACGGACAGATTAATATAAAAAGATACTGGGAACCTACTTTTGAGGCTGATGAAAACAAGTCCCTGGATGATTTTGTACAGGAGATTGATGATGCCATGCATGATTCAGTAGAACATCACAAGATTAGTGATGTTGAGGTTGGCTCATTTCTTTCCAGCGGTGTTGACTCAAGCTATGTCGCTGCCACCTTCAATGGTGATAAAACATTTACAGTTGGTTTCGACTACGAAAAATATAACGAAATAGATTATGCAAAGGCTTTATCTGAAAAGATTCAGATAGACAACTATTCAAAGCTTGTATCAAGTGAAGAATACTGGGCTGCTATCCCTAAAATCCAGTATCACATGGATGAACCTTTAGCAGATCCTGCTGCCATCGCACTTTACTTTGTAAGCCAGACTGCTGCAAAACACGTCAAGGTTTCTATGTCTGGCGAAGGTGCTGATGAATTCTTCGGTGGATACAACATTTACAAGGAACCTCTTGATACTGCAGGTTACAGAAAGCTTCCAAAAGGTCTTCGTAAGGGACTTGCTAATGTAGCACAGGCTATTCCATTTAAATTTAAAGGTAAGAATTTCCTTATAAGAGGCAGCAAGGATATTGAGGAGCGTTTCATCGGTAACGCATTTATGTTTAATGAAAAAGAACGCGCAAAGATATTAAAGAATCCTACTGGAAAGTACGACCATAAAGAACTTACAAAGCCTTTCTATGACAAGGTTAAGGATAAGGATGATGTTACGAAAATGCAGTACATTGATATCAACTTCTGGCTTATTGGTGATATTCTGCTTAAGGCCGACAAGATGAGCATGGCACACAGCCTTGAAGTACGTGTTCCTTTCCTTGACAAAGAGGTATTCGATGTAGCAAGGACTATACCTACTAAGTATAAAGTAAACAAGTCCAACACAAAATATGCTATGCGTATGGCTGCTCATAAGTATCTTCCAGATATGGTAGCTGAAAAGAAGAAGCTTGGATTCCCTGTACCTATAAGAATCTGGCTCAAAGATGACAAGTATTACAATATGATAAAGAAAGCCTTCACAAGCGAAGCTGCAGAAAAATACTTTAACACTAAGGAGCTTGTTAAGTACCTTGATGACCACAAAGAGGGAAAAGCCGATAATTCAAGAAAGATATGGACAGTATATATGTTCCTTGTATGGTATAACGATTTCTTTGGTGATTCTGAATATGCAGCATAGAAATATTGGTGTTTAATTGAATATTAGTTGATGACGAACGGACGACAAATATAAGCTACAGGCAGTCCTGCACACTATGTTCAATG
>ERZ772805.845-NODE-845-length-30594-cov-4.350208_pt1 | contig 30594 bp, 26 predicted proteins | sample MGYA00511344_ERZ772805 | MGnify/ENA primary metagenome ERZ772805 (study PRJEB29015, sample SAMEA2737730) | human gut metagenome | biome: human gut; feature: human-associated habitat; material: faeces | place: China | collected 2012 ...
AGTTCGCTGTCCAATATGTTTGACAAACCTACAACATCGAATTATCACATTTTTTGCCATAGCGACACTCCTCAAATTCTGCGCCGCAATAGACAATGAGTCATGACCGCCGGCTAAGCCGGTGGCTTGATTAGGCCCTATAAGGGCCTTTTACTGGCACGCATCTTAAGATGCTACGAATAATTTGCCAGCCGCATTACCCGCCCCGCAGCCCGTAAACGGGCGATGCTTCTTCTACTTCGCGTTTGAAGGAATCGGAAGATTCCTCCCTATTCGCTCGCTGCGCTCGATGCTTGAAGCTAAAGCTTTTTTGCGGGACACCTCCACCGGCAGAGCCGGTGGTTTCCGAAGCAAATAAGAAAAACCCTCTGAAATCAACCGATTTCAGAGGGTTTTGGTCCGAGTGGGGCGACTCGAACGCCCGGTCTCTTGATCCCAAACCTATGTCTGAACCTTCAGACAGGCCTGTTACGCCCTCTTTGGCGCTTTCCAGCACTCCTGCGGTTCCTCTTTGGAACTCTTTTGCCCTGTTTGTTTCAGCCACCGCTTTCGGCTTTTGGGATTTGTGTGGGATTGAATTCTGTATATTAAAAGTGCTTCCGACCGGGTTTACATCCAACAGCGGGTGCTTTTTGCCGCAGAGAGCAGCTCAGAAATTGCGCCGCATAAACAAAGAAATAAGCGCGGCATGGGGATTCTTATAAAGCTGTAAAACCGGATTTTTATCATGTGATTAGCAATTGACAAGAATAACAAGAAAGATTGCCAGCGGCAGCGTCTGGAACAGTTGTTTTCCTACAAATATTCCGTTCTTTTCAGTAGCTATTTCCTGCTTTCTGTGATATTGTTCGTTTGCCAAAAAGGAGGCGATGATATGCAGAAAGAAAATAATCTCACGGTCGGGCAGTGGTGCGGCCAGTGGTTCATCGACAACCGCCCTAAGTGGAACGGCAACACCGAGGGCGGGTACCGCAATCTGATTTACGGCCACATCCTACCCAACATCGGAAATGTAGCACTCTCCGACCTGACAGAGCAGACGGTCACGGGTTTCTACGATGTCCTGCAGAGCCGGGGACTCAGTGCCAGAAGTGTGTGGTGCGTCCACCTGCTTCTGCGGCGGTGCATGGACGAAGCAGCACGGGAACAGCTCATTCCATACAACCCGGTGCGGCTCTGCCGGGAACCCAGGGCAGAGGAATACAAAACAGCCCCTTTGCGCCTGGGCCAGCTCCAGCGTTACCTGAACGCAGCGGAGCAGCTCGGCGTGCTCCCTCTCATCTACACAGGACTATCAAGCGGCCTGCGGCAATGTGAACTGATCACCTTGTCGTGGGCCGATTTTTATGTCCGCTACAGGTACATCCTCAAGGGTCAGCGGTTGCTGACGCTTAACGCCAAAGCAGAACGCCTTCTGAAGCAGATACCGGAAACTGACTCGCCCTATGTGTTCCGCAATCCCAAAACCGGAGCGGAGTATAAACTCCACGAGTTCTACTATCTGCACAAGAAAATCCTGAAACAGGCCAGGCTCCCGTGGGTGGCATTCCGGGATCTGCAGCACCAGTGCATGGAGGTGGGAATATGACGCTTCGGGAATACATCAGCTTCTGGCAGGAAACCTATGATAAGCATCAGAGCAGGCCGACTACCTATGCGGCACACAACTATGTATTCAAGAACCATATCCTTCCCGGCTTGGGAGATATACCACTCTCTGAATTGACATCGGAGATGGTCGGAGAATTTCTGGAGGAACGGCGGCGCTTCGGCAATCATCGACCCGGCAACTCTGGCTTGGGGGAAGAAACCATGCGGCACATCCACCGCCTGCTTCAGCAATGCATGGACCAAGCCATGCGGGATGGCTTGATTGGCGATAATCCCGCCAGAGCATTCCACTACTCCAAGCCAAAGAAGGTCAATGCCGATGTGCTGACGCCGCTGGAGATGGAGGATTATCTGGATGCGGCAGAACGGCTGGGGCATCTCCCCATGTTCATGCTGGCCTTAACGGCTGGCCTGCGGCAGGGTGAGCTCATCGCCCTGAAATGGAATGACCTCAATGTAAAAAACAGGACGCTGACCATATCAGAGCAGCGCTCTGGAGAACGGCGGGAACTGATCAAATATGGCTCGGAAACGAGAACAATAACCTTGGCATCGGAGATGGTCGACCTCCTGATCATGGAACACGCCAAGCATCCAAACAGTCCGCTGATGTTCATGCATCCGGCCACGCAGAGGCCCTTCTCGCCGCAGATGGTGCGCCGGATGCATAATGAGATCATCAAGGAGGCGGGGCTTGACCACATCCGATTCACAGATCTCCGGCACACCTGCGCCGTCCTATCTCTGCGGAACGGCATGGAAACCAAAGAACTGGCGCGGATGCTGGGACATTACCGGCCATCGATAACCCGACAGAACTATGAACCTTACCTGCCGCACAAGGTGCAAAAGGATGAAGATGTACCAAACGAAGCCACTCAGGGCGAGCTTCAGCAGGCGGCAAATGTTCTGGATACTCTTCTGAAATTCTGATAGCTATTCCGTAAAAGGTGTGGTATATGTTTGTGTCACAAGGAGGCGATGCTCGTGAAATACAAGCTGATCAAAGAACTATATGACTGCTTCTACACTCCGCCAGAGCTTTCAGCTCCCCAGCAAGAAATAGCGGAGTGCCACAAGACTTTGATTGAGGTGCTGGAGAAACCCGAACGTAGGCTGGTGCTCCAGATTATCGATGCCAAGGACCGCATTGCCGAAGACACTTCCATCGACAGTTTCATCTCCGGATTTACACTGGCGTGGAAGCTGTCCGCAGAGCTGAATAATTGTGAAAACGAGCGCTTAGCCTCCTGCCAAACCGGGAGACTGGGCGCTCGTTTCATATCTCAAAAGGAACATCATAAGGAGGAAACTACATGAGTGATAAACTATGGCGAGCGGTGTATGATCGATTTCACAAACCGCAGACCGATCCTGAAAAAAAGAAAGAAAATGTGGAGCGGTATCATGCGATGGTGAAAATGATGGCGGCTATCGAACGACAAAACCTGCTTCAAATTGCGGAAGACAAGAATCTTCTCAATAATGATGCAGACCTTGATAGCTTTATCGACGGGCTTGAGACAGCTCTGATAATTTCTATGTTAGTCGAAGATGACACAAATGAATTCATGAGCTCTGGTGAAATACCACAGGGCATAAGAAAATTTACATTGGGAGGAGAATGAATGAAACGGAGATTCATCGTTACTACAGCAATCACCGCCTGTCTTGCCCTGTGTGCCGCCGTGTGGCCACAGGCCGAAAAGGTCGAGAAACCACCCGCGCCGAGCGAAACGGCCAACGTGACCACTCCACGGCCGACACTTCCGGAGCCGGAAGAACTAATATTGCCAACAATCACAGGAAAGAAAGAATCGGAAATGTCGGAAACTAAATCAGCCCAGGAAACAACCAATGAGGAGCTACCCGTCCCTGCACCGGCAATAGAAGATGAACCCATGGCAGAACAGAAATCTGCACCTCCTATGCAGACAGAACCCGCTCCGGTACATCCTACGCAGTCTGAATCGGCACCGGAGCCAATAGCTAATGATAACGAACTGGCAGATATGGTCTATGTCCCCGGCTTTGGATGGATAGAAAGCCAGGGATCCAACCAAGTCGAGTACGCCGAGGATATGTACGAGAACGGCAACAAAATCGGCATTATGGGCTGACCTCAAAAATTGCGCCGCATAAACAATGAAATAGCCGTGGGAGTGTTAACAGCATTCCCACAGCCTTTGTGTGTCAATTTGATTCGAAATCTTCCCTCTGAAAGCAGAAGTTCCAATCTAAAAACTGGATTTTTGATAGACAAAATGGCGCTTCCGTGCTAAGATTAACCTGTATCAGTGCATACTCCGGGGATGAGGTGTTACAATGACGATTTGTTATAACAAGCTGTGGAAGCTCCTGATCGATAAAAACATGAAAAAGAAGGATCTGCGTCTGGCTACCGGCATGTCTACGACCGCCCTTGCCAAGCTGGGCAAGAACCAGCATGTCAGTACGGAAATCTTAACGAAGATTTGCGAAGTTCTGGACTGTGATTTCTGCGATATCATCGAGCTCGTAAAGGAGGAAAATCATGATTGACTTTTCCAAAATCGAGCAATATCGGGAGAACAACCGCATTGAGGCGAAGAAAGCCCTTGGCGGTCTGCCCAAAAGCATTTGGGAAACCTACTCTGCCTTCGCCAATACCCACGGCGGCATTATCCTATTGGGCGTGGAAGAATGGGCGGATAAATCCCTGCACACGGTAGATCTGCCCGACCATGACAGACTCATCAAGGAGTTCTGGGACATCGCCAATAACCCCAATAAGACCAGCGTAAATATTCTGTCCTCCAAGGATGTATTTGTCCAGGAGGTGGATGGCGACCACATTGTGGTCATCAATGTTCCCCGCGCGGAACGCTCCTATAAACCGGTGTATGTGGACGGCAATCCGCTCTGCACATACCGCCGTAACGGAGAGGGCGACTACCGCTGCACCAAGGAAGAATATCAGGCCATGGTGCGGGATGCTTCCGTGAAAACCCAGGACATGCTCATCCTGAATGAAATGGACATGACTGTGTTCAACAAGGAGAGCATCCGCAGCTATCGCCAGAGGATGCGTCTTTCCCGCCCTGGCCATGTATGGGAGGCGCTGGAGGATGAAGATTTTCTCCTGAAGCTGGGCGCCGTGGGCATCGGCTCTGATGGGAAAAAGCATCCCACCTCTGCAGGACTTCTCATGTTCGGTAACGAATATGACATCATGCGGGAATTCAACGCTTACTTTCTGGACTATCAGGAACAGTATGACGCTGATACCCGTTGGACTGACCGTATCATATCTTCCTCCGGCGACTGGAGCGGCAATGTGTACGACTTCTATTTCCGCGTCTATAACAAGCTGATTCAGGACATTAAGGTGCCGTTTAAAATGGATGGCGGCACCAGAGTGGATGATACCCCTGTGCATCAGGCACTCCGGGAAGCATTGGCAAATTGCCTGGTTCATGCCGATTATTACGGCAGACAAGGCCTGGTCATCATCAAAAAGCGTGATTCCATCACCATGGCGAATCCCGGCGGTTTCCGCATCGAGGTCGACGCAGCTAAAAGCGGCGGCGTATCCGACCCCCGCAACGGGACCATGCTGAAGATGTTCAATCTGATCGATATCGGTGAGCGCTCTGGCAGTGGTATCCCCCTCATTTTTGGCGCCTGGCGTGAGCAGGGGTGGGTAGTGCCTGCTGTCACAGAACAGCTTGAGCCAGAGAGAACAATACTGACGCTCCCATTCGAAAAAATCGGCGATAAAAAATCGGCGATAAAAATCGGCGATAAAAAATCGGCGATAAACGCAAAAATGAAGGAAACCATTATTGCGTATCTTACCGACAACCCCGAAGCAAAAGCCTCCTCGATTGCTGAGTATATCGGCCTGAAACCGTCTCGCACAAGAGACTATCTGAATGAATTGATTGCAGAAGGAATCGTTGTCGCTGAAGGCAGTAACCGTAACAGAACCTATCGGTTGAAGGCGTAACTGTTCTAATAGAGATATTGTTGAGCATATAAAAGAGCCTACTCAGGATTAAGTCCGTTTTTTGGGACACATAAGCCTGTAAAATGCTAATATGGGAGATTGCAAAAGTCTCCATAAAACGGAGGTGGCGATAAATGGCAAGAACGATTACTGTAAAGGGCATTGGCAAAGTATCCGCAAAGCCCGATTATGTGGTGTTTTCCATGACTTTGGAATCCAAGCATAAGGATTACGATAAGGCAATGGATATGGCTGCCGACCATATCCAGCAACTCAATGAAACGCTGTGTGGTATAGGCTTTGAAAAGGATTCTGTTAAGACCACGAACTTTAGTGCCCGCACGGACTATGACCGTGTGAAAGACCGCAACGGTAATTATCAGAGCGTATTCCGCGGATATGAAGTGACCCACAATCTGAAACTCGCTTTTGATTTTGATATGGGCAGACTGTCCCAGGCACTTTCCACCATTGCCGGTTGCCTGTCTCATCCGCAGCTTTCGGTGGCATTTACCGTGAAGGATGCAACGGCGATCAACGAGGAGATGCTTCGCTCCGCTACCGCCAATGCAAAGAAAAAAGCCGAGATCCTATGCGAAGCGTCCGGCGTTACAATGGGTGACCTCATTGCCATTGACTACAATTGGGGAGAACTGGATATCTACTCCCATACCCGTTATGACTGTTGCGAGGACTCCAAGCCTTTGATGGCAAAATCCATCGATATCGACCCTGATGATATTGACGTGAGTGACACGGCAACATTCGTATGGGAAATCAAGTAAGGAGGAACACCTCTGTTATGCCTATGAATGAAATGCAAAAGCAGACAAATGCAAATATACAGGCGAAGGCCAATCTGATCTGGGAAATTGCGACCCATCTGGTGGGGCTGTTCAAGCCCCACGAGTACGGCAAGGTCATTCTCCCCATGACCGTACTGAAGCGTTTTGATGACGCTTTGAAGCCTACCAAGGCTGCTGTTGTGGAGATGGCAAAGAAGCTGGACGCACAGCATGTCGAGGGCACTGCCCGTGACGGTATTCTGTGCCGTGTGGCGCAGTACGATTTCTACAACACAAGCAACTATGATTTTGCCAAGCTGATCGCCGACCCCGACAATGTTGAGAGTAACTTCGATGCCTATCTGCAAGGTTTCTCTTCCAACATCAAGGACATTATCGAAAACTTCGACTTTGCCAACACCGTCAAGCTGATGGTCAAAGGTGGCGTTTTGTTCGTGACCCTGCAGGAGTTCAACTCTGCAAAAGCTGATATGTCCCCTGAGAAGATCACTTCCGCAGACATGGGCTACATCTTTGAAGAACTAATTCGGAAATTCTCCGAGTCTTATGACGAACAGGCCGGTGCTCACTTCACCAGCCGTGACATTATCTATCTAATGACCGAGCTGTTGGTGGCCCCTGAAAAGGCTGAGATCATGGAGGAAGGCTGCACCAAGACAGCCTACGATATGGCTATGGGTACTTCCCAGATGCTTGGTTGTCTGACTGAGCGCCTGCAGGCTATCAGCGAGGATGCTGCTTTGACCTGCTTTGGTCAGGAGTTCAACCCCGAAACTTATGCTATCGCAAAGGCTGATATGCTCATCAAAGGCGGCAACGCATCCGGCATGAAGTATGGCGACACTTTGAGTGACGATGCCTTTACCGGCTATGAGTTCGACTACATCATTTCCAATCCGCCCTTCGGTATCGACTGGAAGCGCGAAAAGGCCCAGGTTGAAGCAGAAGCTAAAAAGGGATTTGACGGTCGTTTCGGTCCCGGTCTGCCTGCTATCTCCGATGGTCAAATGTTGTTTATGCTGAACGGCGTGAAAAAGCTGAAACCCGGCTCCGGCAGAATGGCAATCATTCAGAACGGCTCTTCCTTGTTCACAGGTGATGCGGGCTCCGGTGCATCTGAAATCCGCCGCTATGTCATTGAAGGCGATCTGGTAGAAGCCATTATTCAGCTGCCCACCGACCTGTTTTACAACACGGGTATCTCTACATATATTTGGGTGCTGACCAAAGGCAAGGCCATGCACCGCGGCGGCAAGGTGCAGCTAATCGATGCCAGCAAGTGTTTCGTAAAACGGCGCAAAAACATCGGCTCCAAGCGTGTTGACCTGGATGATGCCTGCATCGATCTCATCCTCCGTGCCTATGAGGGCTTCGTAGATGAAACCTACGAGGAAAACGGACTTGCGGTGGAATCCAAGGTGTTTGACAACAGTTTCTTCGGCTTCACCAAGGTGACGGTGGAAACCGCCCAGGCAGATGCCAAAGGCAAGCCTGTTTTGAAGAAGGGCAAGAAGCAGCCGGTCAAGGGGGCTTCTGATACAGAAATTATCCCCCTGTCCGAAGACCGGGACACCTATATGAAGAAAAATGTCCTGCCCTATAACCCGCTGGCCTACATCGACCCAGCAAAGGATAAAATCGGCTATGAGGTTCCCTTCACCCGGCTGTTCTACAAATTCACACAGCCTACGCCTTCTGCGGAGATTTTTGAGGAAATCAAGGCGTTGGAGGATGAGGAAACAATTCTCATGAAGGAGTTGTTTGGCAATGCGTGAAATGAAGGATGGTGGTGTTCAGTGGATTGGAGAGATACCAGAGAAGTGGGCAATTGTTTCAACAAAATTTTTGTTTACCATTATTTCCGGTGCTACACCTGAAAGCGCAAAATCAGAAAACTGGGATGGAAACATCAGATGGATAACCCCTGCCGATTACAAAACAAAAGATGTGTATGTTGCGGTTGGTAGAAGGAATCTTACACAAATGGGGTTTGATTCCTGCAGTACAAATATGGTTCCAACGGGAAGTATCATCTTTTCAAAGCGGGCACCCATTGGTTCTGTCGCAATAAACAGTGCAGATTTATGCACAAATCAAGGATGCCTCTCCTGTATCAACAAAGGAACCTCTTTTGTAAAGTTCTATTACTATGTTATGTCCATAGCAACAGAACAGTATGAACTATTAGGCTCGGGGACAACATTTAAAGAAATCTCTGCACAGAGCTTCTCTAATTTTATGTTGCCAGTTCCAAGCTACGAGGATCAATTGGCAATTAGTGAATATTTGGACATGAAATGTGCCCAGATTGATACCCTCATTGCCAATGTCCAATCTCAAATTGAAAAGCTGAAAGCCTACAAGCAGAGCTTGATTACTGAGGTTGTCACCAAGGGCCTTGACCCCACCGTGCCGATGAAGGATAGCGGCTTTGAGTGGATTGGAGAAATTCCGGCGCATTGGGAGGTAAAGCGCGGAAAAGTGCTTTTTGAGGAATCGGATGCACGATCCGCTGATGGCTCTGAGGAACTTCTGACCGTATCGCAGTATACCGGAATTACGCCCCGCAGTCAGAAAAATGTTAATATGTTTGAAGCATTGACCTTGGAGGGTTATAAGATTTGTGATGTCGGTGATATTGCCGCCAATACGATGTGGCTTTGGGCGGGTGCAATCGGTGTTTCTGCATATAGCGGAGTAATCAGTCCTTCTTACAACGTTTATCGTCAAAAAGCAGAAAATTTTGTTCCCGGATATTTGGATTGCCTGTTAAGAGCGCCGATGCTTGTTCAGGAGTATGCCTCCCGATCTACCGGCATACGAGCATCGAGACTTCGCCTGTACCCTAAGGATTTTCTGGACATCATGTTCCCAGTGCCACCATTCGGGGAGCAGCAGGAAATTATGCGTGTTTTGAGCGATAAGTTCGCAGCAGTAGATAAGCTGATTGCCATCAAGGAATCCAAAATTGAAAAACTGGAGCAATACAAAAAGTCCTTGATCTACGAGTATGTTACGGGAAAGCGGGAAGTGATGTAATGGCGAAGGACTATACCAATCAGCACATAGTTCCCAAACGATATCTGGATAGATTCGGGACGAAAGATGGCAAGCGCACCATTATCGGGGCCCGAATTGTCGATAAAGGCAATGTGAGGTTCTTCACCGATTCAACGGTAAATGTCGGCTACATAAAGAATTACTATGATGTGACGGACAAGAACGATCCAAAGTATTGGGAGCATTATTTTGCAAGAGAGATTGATACCCTGTGTGGACAGGATATAGAGAATATCATTGCGAAGGTTACATTATCTTGCCCTGATACAATTGTTCTGTCTGCACCTGACAAGCAAGTTCTGTCGAAACTGATTATTGCACAGCTGATGCGCATTCCTGAAAGCATTGACTATGTGAAAACTGTGCTTTATCCAAGAGTCTCAGCACAGGTCAAGGAAGATCTGGTCTCCACATTACCTCCTGTTTTCGTTGAAAAGCACAGGGAGCAGATAATGAATACGGAGTTTCCCGAACAATACCAAAAAGAGTTGATGCTTAATCATTCTTTTGAGCCAGCTAACTTCGACCGCTATTGCAAAATGCTGCAGGACGGTATTTGGGTCGTGTATGTCAATACGCACCGAGATACCATGCCATTTCTTACAAGCGACAATCCGGTGCTTGTTGAAGGAATTGGAAAAACGGAAACTGGTCTGTTCCGCAACGCTCTTGCGAATCCTGCAACTTGTATTTTCTATCCTTTAAGTCCTGGGATTGCAGTGGCAATTTACTCCAGACAAGGAATTTTGGGTGCGGTAGCAGATGAATATGATGGTAGAAAAGTTCTGCTCGATGAGCTGAAATACATTATGAGCAGGAACGTAAATATCATGGCTCAAGCACATCGCCATTCGTTTATTCCCCAGCCGCTTTATGACGCAGTGAAAAACGGTTCCATATAAGATGCTATGAGTTCCAAATTGGAGATACACCTATGGCGGATTTGAAAAAACAACTTAAAGCGATTAAGAAGCTGCTTGGCGACGGAAGGGATTTGCAACTCTCCGACGCTGATGCCCTGCAGTATCAGGATATTTTGTGCCTCCTTGAAGAACGGGGATATCTTCACGACTTCCAGGCGGATGGCGCTAATCTATATCGCAAGATGGAAGATTTTGATGGCTTTGAAGATTGGTTGAATGAAGAAATCAAGGTTGCCAAGCGAGTAACCAGACGAGAATGGGCCATTGGAATTGTCTGTGCTATTATCGGCGCAGCCATCGGCCGTATACCCTATATCGTTTCGTTGCTCTAACGAAAGAAAAGTCTCCTTGTAGGCGACCCTTTCGCAAGAAGGACAAACTATACTGTGAGTATGTTGGATAAGCAGACTCTATAGTCTGAAAGACCGTGGTAAAAATGCTTTGAAGCGTGATTATGAAATACAGAATGGAGTAAACGCTTATGAGAATTGAAAGCGGAAGAATGCTGAATGACTACATTCAGCCCAATAAAAAGCAATATTGTATTCCGGTTTTTCAGCGGGACTATGCCTGGACCAGTGAACAGTGCGAGAAGCTGTTTGAGGACATTGTGCTTGCGTTCAAGAAGGATCGTGAGCACTTCTGCGGTTCCTTTGTCTATGCTCCGCTGCCCACCAGAAAGCATATTGACCGCTACATCATCATTGACGGTCAGCAGAGATTCACCACTCTGTACATTCTCATCAAGGCATTGGCGGATTCTGCCACGGATGAAAGCGACAAGGCAGAACTGGAGAAATACCTCTACAATGAGGACAAGTTCAATCGCTACGGCCTTGATGATAAGAGCAAGCTGAAGCTGAAACCCGTCAAGACGGACAACGATCAGCTGCAGCTGCTCATGGCAGGAAAGCTTGACAAGATGAACAAGGGCAAGGACGGCATCATTTATCACAACTATATGCTGTTCAGAGAGTTGATCGCTACTTTCCTGGCTGAAGATCCCGACAACTCCATTATGATGATCCACGACGGCATGGACAGTCTGATCTGCGCCGACATTAAGCTCGACCAGGATGACGATGCGCAGGAGATCTTCGAGCGTATCAACTCCACTGGCATTAAGCTGGGTCTGCCCGACCTCATCCGCAACTATGTGCTGATGACGGATGACGATCAGGAACGGCTGTACGAAGAATACTGGCTGGTCATGCAGGAGCTGCTGTCCAAAGACCGCATGGAAAGCTTCTTCCTGGACTATCTGAACATGAAGATGGATGGCTTCACCAAGGAAAGCGAAGCATACCGGGACTTCAAGCAGATTTACCTCAACGGCCAGTACACCAACGAATCCATGCTCAGTGAGCTTCTGCATTATGCAAAGCAGTATCACATCTTCCTTAATGGCGATGAGAGCCTGGGTTCTGAAATCAATAGTGCCTTGGATGGCCTGCGCAGACTGAATCAAACCACGGTCTATCTGTTCCTGTTCCATATCTTTGATGACTATGAGAACGGAGTAATCGATAAGACAGAACTTGCCAAGGTGCTGAATCTGCTGCTGCATTACAGCATCCGCCGTCTTATCTGTGAGATCGGTTCTAACTCCCTGCGTGGCTTGTACAAGACCCTCTACAGCCGTATCTTCGCAAGAGAAGAAAACAAGGTGCACTATTACGATGCTATCGTGTCCTTTATGCTGCAGATGACATCCAAGGATGCCATCCCCAGCAATGCTGACTTTGTGCAGGCATTGAAAGAACGCAATCTGTATCGTAAGAATGCACTCTGCAAATATATCCTTGCTACCATTGAGAATCAAGGCAAGGAGAAACTGGTCATGGATAATCTGACTATTGAGCATATCATGCCCCAAAATAAGAATCTATCCACGGCATGGCAGAAAATGCTGGGTGATGATTGGACATCTGTCAGAGAACGGTATCTGCACACACTGGGTAATTTGACCCTTACTGCTCACAATAGCGAATTGGGTGATAGTCCGTTCCATGAGAAGCAGGAAATGCTTCTTGAGAAGAATACCCATGTTACCATTTTGAACAAGGATGTCATGGGTAAAACCGATTGGAATGCCCGTACGATTGAAAAACGCGCGGAGCGATTGACTGGGGTGATCCTCAAGTTGTTCCCGATCGAGCAACCGAAGCAGGAAATCGAATTCCGTGATCCCAGATATACTCTATATACGGTTGAAGATCCTCGCAATGCTACCTATAAGCATGTGGATTATTACGAACTGCTGGGTGAGCGAGTTAATGTCGACAGCTTTGCGTTTATGGTGCGCTCTGTCGCAAGAAAGCTCTTTGACCTGGATAGCAGCATCATTGAAGCCATGGCTAAGAACCATGAGAAATTCCCAGCGTGGCTGAACCCTGTATTCTCTTACGAAGAAACCGGTGTCAAAAACCCGGTAGAACTGAAAAAGGATGCAGGCATCTACATTAGCACCGGTTACTCCGCTTACGACTGTATTTGCTTTATCCGTGCCCTGCTGCAGAAATACGATCTTGACATTGTAGAAGACTTTGTGTACAGCGCCCGTCCGACAAAGTACACCAAGGACGATCAAGAGGAGGTATCATGATGGACAAAAGCGAAAAGCGATTTGAGCGGGATATAGAATCCTTCCTGGTTTCCCCGGAAGGTGGTTACACTCAGTTTTGCGGACAAGATGCCGAGGGCAATTGGGTACATACTCGTCAACATGATGTTTCCAAATGCATCTATATGGATGTGCTCTGTGAATTCATTGCCAAGACTCAGCCCAAAGAATGGGCCAAGTACAACAAGTATTATGGTGTCAACGCAGCGGACAAGCTGTATCATCGCTTGGAAACTACCATTTCCAACCAGGGCCTGCTGTATGTCCTGCGCAATGGCATTGAGGACATGGGTTGCAAACTGAAGGTTTGCTTCTTTAAGCCGGAGTCTGATCTGAACCCCATTGATGCTGAACGCTATGAAGCAAACATCCTCGGCTGCACCCGTCAGTTCCGTTATACGATGGCAAACACCAACACCATCGATATGGTGCTTTCCGTGAACGGTATTCCTGTTGTTGCTCTGGAACTGAAGAATCAGTTGACCGGGCAGGACTATGTCTGTGCCATCAACCAGTTTAAGCATGACCGCAGCTCCAAAGAATTTGCGTTCCGCCTGAATCACCGCTTCCTGGTCTACTTTGCCGTTGACCTTTACGAAGCATGGATGACCACCCAGCTGGCGGATGGAAAGACTCACTTCCTGCCTTTCAACCAGGGCTCCAGTGGTGCTGGTGTGACTGGCGGTGCAGGCAATCCCCAGAATCCCAATGGCTATGCCACAAGCTACCTCTGGGAGGAAGTGCTGCAGCGTGACAGCCTGCTCGACCTCATCCACCGCTTTATCTCCTTTGTGAAGGAAAAGGAGGAAGTGGTCAAGAACGGCGTTACTAAAACTGTCACCAAGGAAAAGATGATTTTCCCGCGCTACCACCAGTACGATGTGGTGCGTAAGATCATGGCTGATGTACGGCAGAACGGTGTTGGCACAAACTATCTAATTCAGCACTCTGCAGGTTCCGGCAAATCCAACTCCATTGCATGGATTGCATACCGTCTTGCCTCCGTTCACGATGCAGAGAACAATGGTCTGTTCGATTCCGTTATTGTGGTCACCAACCGTGTGGTACTGGACAGCCAGTTGCAGGATACCATCAACAGCTTTGAACATCAGGTCGGTCTGGTGGAAGCAATTGACGATAAGAAGAACTCCCGCAGTCTTGCAGAAGCCATCAACGATAAAAAGCGTATCATCATCTGCACCATCCAAAAGTTCCTCTTCGCCAAGAAGGATATGGAAAAATTCCGTGGGCGCAAGTTCGCCATCATCATCGACGAGGCTCACCAAGGACAGAATGGTGAAAGTGCAAAATCTCTCCGCCGTAGTCTGATTGATCTTGGCGTTGCTATCAAAGAGTATGCCGAAGAAGCCGGAATCGAAGAGGAAGAAGTGGATTTGACAGACGAGTACATCAATGCGGTCATCGGTCAGGGTAGACATGACAATCAGTCCTTCTTTGCCTTCACCGCTACCCCCAAGGGGCAGACTCTGGAATCCTTCGGTACCGTGGTGGGAATGACGCTGGAAGGTGAACCCATCAAGGCTCCGTTCCATGTGTATTCCATGCGGCAGGCCATAGAGGAAGGTTATATTCTGGATGTGCTGGCGAACTATACCACCGTCAAAGAGGCGTTCAGGCTGATCCGTGTGTCCGAGGACAACCCGGAGCTCATCGAAGGTCAAGCATCCCGCGCACTGTTCAAGTATTATAAGCAGCACGGTTATACCATTGCCCAGAAAACTGAAATGATTATGACCAATTTCCTGGAAAACTGCCGTTATCAGATTGACGGTAAGGGCAAGGCTATGGTCGTGGCAGACAGCCGTGCAAACGCAGTCCGTTATTATCTCGCTATCAAGAAGTATCTGGCCGACCATGCCGATCAATGCGTAGGCTGCGATGTGATGGTTGCTTTTTCTGGCGAAGTTACCCTGGATGACTATCCGAGTGAAAAGCCTTTCACCGAGGCAACCATGAACCTGGATGAAAACGGCAAGTATATCACCACCGACAAAAAGTTCCGTAAGGCGTTCCACAGCAGCCAGTACAACATTCTGGTCGTTGCGAACAAGTATCAAACGGGCTTTGATGAACCGCTGCTCCACACCATGTATGTGGACAAAAAACTGCGTGACGTGACCGCCGTTCAGACCCTCTCCCGTCTTAACAGAACCACTTTCGGTAAGAACAGCACCTTTGTTCTGGACTTCGAAAACACCGAGGAAGACATCAAGGGAGCGTTCCTGCCGTACTATGAAACCACTACCCTCGAGGGCAGCACAGATTTGAACAGAGTCTATGACCTCCGCAATAAGATTCGGGATTTCATGCTGTACAACTTCGAGGATGTAGAAGCCTTCAACAAATTTATGGCAACCCAAGCGAGCAAGGAACAGGATGCCACTGCGCTTGGCAGACTGGCTGGTATGTTCCGCCCCGTAATTGCACGGTACATGGATTTGAGCGAGGAGGACCGCTATACCGTTCGGGACTATGTGCGTAAGTTCAATAAGGCTTATGCGTTTGTCACACAGTTGGTACGGCTCCATGACAGGGATTTGTTCAACGAATATCAGTATACTCTGCACCTCATCAGACTTCTTCCGAGAATTGGTAACGAGGATATTGGTAATATCGAGGACAAAATCAAGCTGGAGTACGCATCCCTCACGGAGACCTTCCGTGGAGCAATCGTTCTGGATGAAAAGCCGCCGGCGTTCGTCCCCGGCGGTAGTACCGCTCCGAAGGTGCCAAACAAGAAAAAAGATACCCTTCAGAGCATCATCGATAAGGTGAATGAACGCTTCAGCGGTAACTTCACCGATGCCGACCGCGTCATCATCGAGGGGATCTATCAGATGTTCATGAGGGACTCTGAGGTTAAGAAGTTCAGAAAATATGCCAAGGACAACAGTACCGAAATGTTCGTGCGGTCTCTGTTCCCTGATAAGTTCCGCGATATTGTGACCCAGTGTTTCCTTGATAACAACGACTCCTTTGCGAAATTGTTTAACGACCCGGATTTCTATCAGAAAGTTCAGGAAGCAATGGCCCAGGAATTGTACAAGGCATTGAGAAAAGAATAACACGATGTTTTTTTCACTTGCATCATTGCCTGCTGTTGAAGCCAGGATATAAAGCAAAATTTTAGAGCAAAGAATGGGGGTATGGATATGCAGATACTTCAATTAGATGAGTTTTTAAGGTCAATAAAACAAAATATAGATACTCCACATTCTTTGCTACTCGGTGCAGGTGCATCTATTGAATCGGGAATCCCATCGGCAGCAGACTGCATTTGGTATTGGAAACGTGAAATCTATTTATCGCAAAACCCAGGTGCAATTGGAAACTTTGACAATTCCAAGTCTGAGGCTGTCCGCAGAGTTATTCAGCGGTGGATCGATTCACAAAATATATACCCGGCAGAGAATAGCGCAGAGGAGTACTCGTATTTTGCGGAAAAGGCATACCCAATAGCGGATGATCGCCGGAAATACTTTCAGCACTTAGTGTCAAACCATGATCCAAGCTTGGGATACCATCTGATTTCTTTGCTCGCGTTAGAAAATATAATAAAAAGTGTGTGGACAACAAATTTTGATGGTATGACACTGAAGTGTGCACATCAATACAGTCCGCTCGTTCCCATAGAAATAACCGCAGAAACCTCGGGTAGGATATACCGTGGCGATGTTGACAAGGAGCTCCTATGCATCGCTTTACATGGTGACTATAAATATGGGGCGCTAAAAAACACAGAGAAAGAACTTGATTCGCAAGACGGTGAACTGGTAAAGGCATTGCTGCATGAACTAACCAACCGAGATTTAATTGTTATGGGATACAGTGGGCGAGACCAGTCACTTATGAATGCTTTGCAGCAAGTTTATTCGACGAAAGGTGCAGGCAAACTTTTTTGGTGTGGTTACGGAACAAGGGTTTCATCAGAAGTTAAAGCGTTGGTTGAGATGGCCAACAAAAATGGCAGAGCCGCTTTCTATATTCCAACTGAAGGCTTTGATAGTACAATGTATGCAATTGCCCGCCACTGCATGAGTGAAAATAGAGAGTTTTTGGGGAAAGTGGATGATATCAAAAAGAAGCTGTCTATTGCTCTTGAGCCACAGCATAGTGGGTTCCTGCAACCTAATCTGACCATAAACAAAGTGGTAAGCACCAATGCGTTCCCAATCGCATTCCCAAATCAGTGCTACCAGTTTGAGGTTTTGCTTGCTCCTGGCGAAAAACAGTGGGATTTTTGCAAAATGCTGGTTAGAGATGATGTTATGGCTGTGCCCTACAAGAATCTTGTGTATGCGTGGGGGTCGAAATCCGTCATCGAGGAAGCATGCAAAGGCAGGCTAAAAACCAATATTGAGTTATGCCCGTTAAGCAGAGCGACAATTGCTGGAAATAGTACATTTCGGGAGTTATTGCTCAAAACACTTGTTCGCATTCTTGCCGCAAGCCATGGCCTGGGACATTCAAAGGACAAAATCTGGGATACAAAAGAAGTGTTGAAGTACCGTATTGGAGCCAAAACTGTTACAGCATATTCTGGAGTTCGGCTTGCGTTGTTATTTGATAACAAATACAGTTATCTCACACTTGTTCCGAGTTTCATGTACGCTGATGACGCAGTACTAACCAAGGACGAAAAAAAGCAATTTGCGGACTGGTTCAATGCGAAAGTCAATAATGGTCGGCCAAACCAAAACGCAAATGAGTACATTAGAAAATGGGTCAGAAAAGTAATCGGCAACAAAAGGTTTTCAGCCAATTATCCTTTAGGGAGTACAACGAACTTTACATTTTCGGTTGTAAATAGCAGCGCGTTGGTTGGCGTGAACTTCGGAAAACAAGCTTCGATACAATTGCCTGATACTATTTCGCCCAAACGGATTATTTTTTCTGGAATAGAATATCGAGATCCAACACTTCGATTCTGCGGCACATCTATGCGCGGTGTGGCTGAAGATTTCCATCCAATGCGCGGGTTAATTCTGAATGCCCCTGTAGATCATGCCATGAATAACAGCGTATTACATTCTGCAATCTCGGTAGGGGTGGTTTGTCCAGATGAGCATAACCAAAAGTTTGCTCAGTTCATTTCCGGTTTGAATCGCCAGTCGCAAGCGAAGCACAATACTGATTATCTAATTTCCTTCCCAGGTTTCTATCAGGCCTTCAAGACAGGTCTTGATTTACCTGATCCCACCAGTAGCAAGTGGAAGCAAATTACCGCTTCAAGTGAGCGGGATGTCCATAAAGCCGCTGTTGAGTTTGGTGATTCAATAATTAGAAAAATAGACCAGCTTAGCGCAAACTCTATTGATGTTATACTGATTTACATTCCCGAGGAGTATGAAGTATTCACATCATATACCGATGGAACGATAAATTATGATTTACATGATTACATTAAAGCTTACGCTGCGCAAAAACAGGTAGCAACACAATTTGTTCGAGAAAAAACGATTGAGAGCGATCTGCATTGCCAAATTATGTGGGCTCTTTCTTTGGCGCTGTATGTAAAGTCCGGGCGGACTCCTTGGGTGGTGAACGGAATACAGCCAGATACGGCTTTTGCAGGAATTGGATACAGTGTTATGAATGGACCGTCGGGAAGCAATGTGGTTGTTGGTTGCAGCCATATATACTCTTCTGATGGTCGTGGAATGAAGTACAAGCTTTCCAAAATTCAAGATTATTCGTTCGACAGAAAGAAAAATCCGTATTTATCCGAAGAAGAAGCATATAGGATCGGTCTCAATATCAAAGAATTGTTCTACAAATCTTTTTCTGAACTACCGAAGCGGGTCGTTATTCACAAACGTACACCTTTCCGGAGAGAGGAAGTCAAAGGATTGGTTGAAAGCCTGTCATCTGCAGGAGTTAAGAATATAGAGCTCCTTGAGATAACATATGAGGATAACCTGAAGTGCTTTGCGTTAAATGAGCGTTGCACGCAGGTGGACGGATATCCTGTGCGCCGCGGGATGTGCTTCCCAATTGACAACAACACCATGTATCTTTTTACCCATGGAATTGCACCATCTGTAATTTCTCCGAAAAGAAGATATTTCCAGGGCGGTAAAAGTGTTCCGCTACCACTAAAAGTGGTTAAACACTATGGTTCTGGGGATATGGCACAGATTGCAACGGAAATTCTTGGATTGTCGAAAATGAACTGGAACAGTTTTGGACTGTATTCAAAACTGCCCTGTACGATAGAATCTTCGAATGAAATTGCACGAATCGGATGGTTGCTGTCTCAATTTGAGGGAACACTTTACGATTATCGCTACTTTATGTGAAATCCGATGTAACCAAAGCGGGCGGCAATAAACAGTGACACTAAAAACCACCAGAAAAATAACGGTAAAAGCTAATCGACAACACCTAACAACCAAGAGGAGCTGAGGCCAACAGGTCTCAGCTCCTTCTTTCGCAGCGACTATTCTTTTTTCTGCGATCCGTTCAGGCTGGCCCAATGCTGGCGCAGCAGACTTTCTGCTTCTCTGCGAAAGGAATCTTGGAACATGACAGCCACAACCAATGCGCTAAGCACTGCAGCCACAGGCTCCAGCCAGGGATATGCGGTCCAAAGCTGTTCTCCCCAGCAAACAAGCGGAACACCAACAAGCAGCATAAACAGCAAAATAATGATGGCAACATCGGGCCTGCCGTAGCCTTCACGTCTTTTGATTTTGGCCCGTATCTGTCGAAGCGCACGGGCGCGGATATCTCGGATGTTTCTGGACGAGCACTGTTTGTCCTGTGCGACGGACTCGGTGGACTCGCCGTTGATGACGGTGCGGAACAGAACCTCCCGCTGTAGTTCAGTCAGCTCACGCAGTCCCTCGTCAATTTCTTTGCGCACATACATGAGCGGGTCTTCATCAGATCCCTCTGGCAGATACTTCGCCCGGTCAAACCAGCGCATATCATCGTAGATCGCGTTGCGCACTTCCTCCGGCAGGAACGCTTCCGGATTGTAAGATCGGGGCTGTTTGATATCCACATCTTCCAGAGCATCCGGCGCAACTCGCTTGTGAAAGTTGGCTTCGCTGTAGTAGAGCATGTGCTCCAGTTCCTTCCACTCCTCCGGATGCTCCTTCACCCACTGATCTGCGGCAGCGGCAGCTTCCGGGTCCATAGAGTGTATCCAGCGCCAGTCAGACTGCAGTTCTTTGTAAGACTGGGTATCCTTGAAAGACATGAGCTCACCACTCTTTCTGCGTTTACAAAAAGTTTACAATTTTGGACCTTCCGATTTTGCGATTTTTCTCTAAGTAATAGTAGAAGGACAATTTTACCCGGGTGAGGTTGCCCCTGGTTCGGTACGGCACGGTCTCCGCGCTGACGAACCCACATGGCCTTTGACAGAGCACCCCATGAGAGCATGTGCGCTCTCTGCCATACGGCGATTCGCTCGGAAGGTCATTCCATCTCTGGCCGTGTTCCCGGGAGCACGGCCTCTTTTTATTCTAACACGGAGGAGGCGAAAAAGATAGCTCACAGATGAAAGTAAAAGACTCAGCTGCAAAGCAAAGGAGGGGTGCACACCAGTCCGACCGCAAAACAAAAACCGCCGCGACTGCGGCAACAGTCCGGCGGCTCGGCGCACACACAGGCACGCACAAATCAACTAAACAAAGTATAGCAAACGGGCAGCGGAAAAGCAATGAGAATTTTCCGCACGCTCCCTGTGTGAGTGCCGCAGAAGTCTACAACAACACGGGAGGTATGAATTGAGTTACAACAAATGGCCCAAGCGCAGCGCAGAGAAAAACTATTTTATGGTGCCCAACGAGATATTCAGCATTGGTCTGGATTACCGGGAGATATCCCTCTACACCTATCTGCTCCGGTGCGAGAATCGTAAGACCTACCAGTGCTACCCCAGTTACAAAACCATCGGCCATGCGATCGGCATGAGTGAAAATACGGTGGCAAAGTACGTGCGGCAGCTGGAGGAGAAAGGCCTCATCTACACGGAGCCGACCATCATGCAGAGCAAAGATGGAAAACCGCTGAACGGAAATCTGCTCTACACCATACGTCCTATCCCGGGTGTACTCGAAGCGTTCTATGAGCGGCAGTTCCGGCAGGCAGAGGAGGCTGCCGCCCGCTATCGTGCGGCGCAGCTCCTCGAAAAGTCCAACGCCCAGGGCCGCCAGAACGCCTTGTGTGCGCCTTTCCGGGAGGAAGCGAGTCCCGGTCCCAGCCAGAGGATTGAAGCCGGATGTGACCCCTTTCCGGAGGGATTTGAGGGGACGAAAGAAAAAGCAGGATAAAGGCATGGCGTCGCAAGCGCCGCCGCAGCCGCCACTTCTGCCCGCAGTGCGGGCAGTTTCGGACGCTTGAAGCTGGCGTCTTTGAGAGGCGAAAAAAGCGGCAATGGCGTCAGCTTTCCCGAAAAGCCCTGTGTTGCAGGGCTTTTCAAGGATGTCTTACAGCAAAAAGGAGGAATTGAATGAGTAAAGAAACCAGAGATCGTATTGCATTCCGGATGCAGCCGGAAACCAGAAGAAGGATCGAGCAGTGGTACGCCGCCGACAACTGCCAGAGCAAAAATGAGTTCATCGAGAAAGCGGTGAACTTCTATGTGGACTATCTGGGAATACAGGACAACACAACGCTGCTGCCCATGGCAATCATGTCTGCCATCGACGGCAGGCTGAGCAGATTGGAGGACTATATTGCCCGCAGAGATTTTACCAGATGCGTGGAGCAGGACATGACCAACGGCATCATCGCGGAAGCGTTCGAGATGGACCGGGATGACTTGAAGCGCAGGCGCGCGCAGAGCGTCCGGAATGTGAAAGCCACAAACGGTACCATCTCTCTGGAGAAGTATGCGCGCTCCCGTCAGGAGCCGGACTGGGATGATGACGAATGGCAAGACTGATCCTCAAGAGTCCTTATATCAAAAGCACCGGCGGGGCCTCCGGATACCTTCGCTACATCGCGACCCGGGAGCGGGTGGAGCTAATCCCGGATGACCATCCGCCTACACGGAAGCAGGAGCAGCTCATCGCCAAGCTGGTCAAGGACTTCCCGGACAGCAAGGCGCTCTACGAGTACGAGGACTACCTGACGAAGCCCACCAAGGTCAGCGCCTCTGCGTTCATCACGCTGGCTCTCGAGTCCAACTGGGATGCCATCCACGAGTCAGACCAGTACATGAAGTACATCACCACCCGGCCTCGTGCCGAGCGCATCGGTACTCACGGCCTGTTCGGTGATGACGACGCCGTTTCACTGGAGAAGGCCATGGAGGAACTGGAGAGCTACACCGGAAATGTGTGGACGCACATCATCTCCCTCAAGCGTGAGGATGCTGCCCGGCTCGGCTTCGACAACGCCGCAGCGTGGCGAAACCTCATCCGCGCCCACCGCAACGACATCGCGGCGGCAATGAAGATCCCACCCGGCGACTTCCGATGGTACGCTGCCTTCCACGACGAGGGCGAGCATCCGCACATCCACATGATGGCATGGTCCGCAAAAGCGGGACAGGCCTATCTGTCCAAGGAGGGCATCCGTCAGATCAAGTCCAAGCTGACCAATGATATTTTCCGCAACGAAATGCTCCATCTCTACGAACAGAAGTCTGAGTCCAGAGATGAACTGGTGCGGGAATCCCGCCGGGCGATGCTGGAACTGGTGCAGACCATGCGGGACAGTATGTGTGACCACCCGGACGCCGAGCGGCTCATGCTGGAGCTGGCGGCGCAGCTCGGTACAGTCAAGGGCAAAAAATCCTACGGCTATCTTCCAAAGCGGCTGAAGAATCTGGTGGATGAGATCGTGGACGAGATGGAGCGACTCCCAGCCGTGAGCAAGTGCTATGAAAAATGGATGATGCTCCAAGGGGAGGTGGACAGCTACTATCACGACAAGCCCCGGGAACGCATCCCGCTCTCACAGCAAAAGGAGTTCCGGCAGATCAAGAACGCGGTCATTCAGGAAGCGGAGCGCCTGCACTTGGGTGAGATCGGCTTCGAGGAGAAGGGTCTCAATCAGCAGGACGAGCCGGAGGAATACCGCAACGCCTCCTACGACTACTGGACACTGCGGGATGAGATCCGGGACGAGAGCCTGACCATGGAGGAGCGCGGCGAAGCCGTCTCTGAAATGGAAAGGCTGGCGGAAAGCGGCGACAGGTATGCCCAGTACCTGATGGGAAAGCTCTGGCGGGACGGGCCTCTGCTGATCCCGGACTCGGTGGAAGCACGGTACTGGTTCGAGCAGGCGGCGGATCAGGGGCATCTGGTGGCACAATATTCCCTTGCTAAGTTATACCTCTCGGATGATTTGGAAGTGCGGGATACCCGGAAGGGGGTGAACTGGCTCTACACCGCTGCGGTCAACGGCAGCAGCTACGCCATGTACCGTTTGGCTAAAGAACTGTTCAAAGACGATTTGGTCAAACGAAATAGTGATGCCGCCGTGGAGTGGTTCGCACGATCAGCAGAGCGGGGAAACCCCTACGCCCAGTATATGCTGGGCAAGCTGTACCTTACCGGAACGGAAGCTCCCTATGACGAGGAACGAGCAATCCACTGGCTGACCCGATCCGCCGAGCAAGGCAATCAGTATGCACAGTACCTTCTGAACCACTTGGAGGAAAAACGTCCGCCCTCCGCAATGCTGGCGGCGACCCGGCTGCTCCATCACATGAGCCGGGTGTTCTGGGACAACTCCGTACCTAAGTCCCGTCCCGGCGGAATCCAGATCGACCGGAAGCGGCTGAAGAAGCTCCAAGAAAAGCGTATCGCCCTGGGTCACAAGCCGGATGACCACGAACAGCAGTGGCCAGACATGACCATGTGAGCGGCGCAGAAACTGCGCCGCAAAACAAAGAATAAAACCCTTCCGCCCGGAAGGTAGAAAGGAACTGAATGAGAAAATCCAAATACAATTCTTTTGACGAACTCCCTCTGATGCTGACCGTGGAGGATGTGTCCCATGTGCTGGGCATCGGTCTGGCCCACGCCTATGAGGTGGCCCACCGCAGGGATTTTCCCACCATTACCCTGGGCAGCCGCATCATCGTTCCCCGTGACAAATTCATGGAATGGATCGACGAGCAGGCCGCGAAAAAATCTGAAATATTTTAGTAGCTATTCCAAAAACTCTGTGGTATGTGTTTGTGTTAAAAAGGAGGGATCATAAATGGCAAAGAAACGAGCCAACGGCGAGGGTAGTATCCGCAAAAAGCCCAGCGGCCGCTGGGAGGGCAGATATACCCAGGGCATCGACCCGGTCACCGGCCGAGCCATCCAGAAAAGCGTGTCCGCCAAGACCCAGGCGGAGTGCAAAGAAAAGCTGGCGAGAGCCATTCGGGAAAACCGGGGCGTGCCGCTCAATCACACGGGCGACTACACCGCAGCGGAGTGGTGCCGCCTGTGGTTTGAAACTTACAGCAAGCCCAACATCCGCTACAACACCGCCAAGGGCTATGAGGGGATCATTGAACACCACATCATCCCGGCCATCGGCGCGATCAAGCTCAAGCAGCTCTCGTCCATCCACATCCAGAGAATGTATAACGACCTGAAAGAAAACGGCAGGATGCAGCGTGGGGCGAAACAGAACGACAAAGCCTTGTCCAACACCTTCGTGCGGCGTGTCCATGCGGTGCTGCAGGCGGCGCTGAAGCAGGCGGTGAAAGAGCGGCTCATCCCGTACAACCCCTGTGAGAACTGCCGTATCCCGCCCAAGGACAAGAAAGAGATGACCATCCTCCCGCCGGAGAGGATCGGCAGATACCTCCAGGAAGCGGAGAAGTACGGCGTCCTGCCTATGTTCTATCTGGAGTTGTCCAGCGGCCTGCGCCGGGGAGAACTGCTGGCGCTCCAGTGGGAGGACTTGAATGTAAAAGAGCGCATCCTGACGGTGAATAAGCAGGTCACCCGCATGGAGGGCGAGCTGGATGTGACAGAACCAAAAACGAAAAACTCTGTCCGCAAGGTGGCACTGTCGCAGCAGGCCGTCGACCTGCTGGTGCAGGAACACGAACAGCACCCGGACAACCCCATCCTGTTCCCGTCGCCCCGGACGGGCGGCTACTGGAGTCCGGACGCCGTGTCGAGGATCAACCGGAAGCTGCTGAAAAACGCAGGCATCGAGGAGCATGTGCGCTTCCACGACCTCAGACACCCGTATGTCAAGCCCACGACAAAAAATTTATAACTTTTTTTGAAGTTTTTCGGGCAGCTTCATAGCTGCCCATAGCTGTTTCAAATGGGTGTTCACGGTTATACCTCCTTTTCGGATTCCTTAGTTTCTAAGAAATCCTGTGTTGCATATTCAATCTCAATCCGATCTCCTGGAAAGACGTAAACTTTGTTGATAAGCCGGTCAATCAGAGCTTTTGTCAGCATGTTGGCGTTTCCGACTTCCTGCACAATTTCCTGTTGTTTCAGCTTAATCTCATAATCACTTTTTATCTGCTTTGTCTGTGCAGTAATGACAGCATGAACATTTTTGGCTTGTACCAGTTCCGTGTCATAAACCGCTTTTCGTGTTCGATAGGTTTCCAAATCAATCTCTCCGAGTGCATACTGCTCATAAAGATGCCGCTTGCTGTCTTGAATAGAACGGAGTTTTTCTTCATGTTCGGCCTGCTGGACTGTCTGCAAATCCAATTTATCCTTATTGCTGTCAATTCCCAATGCCGGACACATTTGAGCCCGAATTATTTCAAATACAACCTGCTCCAGATCTGCCATCTTTATGCGCACACCATGACAAGGAAGCGTTTCAGCCACCTCGGAATGACGGCAATAAAACCACGCACCATTTCGTAGAGACATTGCATGATCGCAGCATCCACAGAATACCTTACCGCGGAGCAGATAATCACGCGGCTTTTTATTTGACAGAGAGAAACGCTTAATTGAAGCATTGGCTTTCTCAAATAGATCCACACTTATAATAGCCGGATGATGGTTCGGTATTTTGAACCACTCACTTTCATCCTTTAACTGTGTATGTCGGCTGCCAATCTCTTTTACCTTTCTCTTGCCAATTACATAGGTACCGATATATCTTTGATCTTCTAAAATACGCAGGACCGTTGATGTACTCCAAACGCCGTTTGTTCGGGAAACATTGTAATAGTCCTTGCCTTTAAGTTTGCGATATTCCCCAGGGGTGGGGATATTCATGGCATACAGTTTTCTTGTTATCTCGGCTGCGGTGTTGCCTTCAGACGCCCATTGAAATATCATCTGCACATTCGGGGCAACATCCTCGTCCGGTTCCATACGTCCGTCTGCACTCTTGCGATAGCCGTAAGGACAGATGACACTCTGATATTCCCCGCGACGCATCTTTGCGTATTTTGCACTTTTGGTTTTCATGGACATATCTCGGCTATAACACTCGCTAATAAGATACTTGAAAGCAATATCAATCCCTCCGGTATCACCTTTGAAATTAGCTGTGTCAAAATCATCACTGACGGAAATAAAACGGGTGTGATAAAGAGGAAATACCCGCTCAATAAAATAGCCGGTTTCAATGCTGTTACGTCCAAATCGGGAAAGGTCTTTTACAATAATACAGTTGATTTTTCCGGCCTGAACCATTGTTAAAAGTTCCTGCACCGCCGGACGCTCAAAGTTTGTCCCCGTATGACCATTGTCAATAAATTCCAAAATCTCGCTGTTATCCCATTCCGGCAGAGACATAGCTTTTTCATGAAGAATCAGTTTTTGATTTGGTATACTCAAACTTTCGGTTTTGAAATCTTCCACAGAAAGACGGATATAAAGGGCAATCACATAGTTGCGCACGGTTCCACCGCCTTTCCCTGAAATTCATTTTTGAAACGGAAGGTCACATGAATATTCCGCTCGTGGTCTATCTCAATTCGTTCAATGAGCCGTTCAATCAGTTTTGCAGTCAGTACGTGATCCTGTGCCAGTGTTTTTGCATCCTTTTCCATTGCACGGTATTTGGCAAGCTGGTTGTCCAGAGAGTCCATAGATTTTTCAAATACTTCAATCTCACCAGACAGAGCATTGATAGCATGTTCATAATCCGCTTTCAATTCAAAGTATTCGTCATTTGTCAAAATACCCTGCACAAAATTTTCATATAGGCCACGGATCAGCCGGCGTATTTTTTCAATTTCCTGCCGTTTGGCCGACATCTGAATTTTCAGCTTATCTTTTTCCTGTTTTTGTCTTGCCTCCAACTGAAAGAGTGGCAGCGACATTCCCAGCGCAACTGTCAGCTCTTTTTCAAGAATAGCCGTAACAGTAGAAATCAGTTCTTTCTCTTGTATCATCGCACCTTTGCAGCTATCTTTTTCTACCCGGCTGTTTGTAAGGCAGTGGAACCAGTAAGTGTCGGGTCCTTTCCGGCGCTCGGCGCGTTGCCTGTGAAGGCTTCTGCCACAATCAGCACAGAACACTTTACCTTTGAAAATGTTTGGTGTGTAGGGACGTTTTGGAGTTGCTTTGCTTTCTTCACAGATCTGTTTTCTGTATTCCTGAACTGCATTAAACAATTCATGGCTGATGATCGGTTCATGGGTGCATTTTGCAATAATCAGATTATCTTCTCCAGCCTTGACCTGCTGATGATCTACAATCTTTGTTTTTCCTTGCACCAGATCGCCTGTATAAACTTCGCTTTCTAAGATTTTCATCACTGTACGGGTCTGCCATTTGCCGCTTCCGATCAGTCCCGGACTGGTAATCTCGCCAGTGGTCTTTTTATAATGGCTCGGTGCCGGAATTCCCATCTCATTTAGGTTGCGGACAATCCGGTTCAGTGCCACATGCTCATGTGCCCATTCAAAAATCTGTTTTACCACAGGGGCAGTATTTTCATCAATCAGAAGTTTATGGCAATTATCAGGGTCTTTCCTGTAACCGTAAGGTGCCCGTGCGCCAATATAGTCGCCGTCTTTCATAGCCTGCCGCGCTTGTGCTTTGATTTTTCGTCCAATGTCCAGAGCATAGGCTTCATTGATCATATTTTTCAAAGGCAGCATGATACCGCCATGAAGATTTCCGGAATCCGCTGTGTCAAACTGATCCGTAACAGCAATGAAGCGAACATTATGAGCATGGAAATACTGTTCGATATAATAACCTGTGTCAATAGAATTTCGCCCTAATCGGGAAAGATCCTTAACAATCACACAGTTAATGTGGCCTGCTTCAATATCAGATAGCATTTGCTGAAATCCAGGGCGGTGAAAATTTGTCCCTGTCGCTCCGTTGTCGATATAGGTATCATACACAACGAAGTCCGGTTTATCTGAAAGAAAGTCATTCAGTACCAACTTTTGATTTTCTACTGAGCAGCCCCGCTTTTTGTTATCCTCCACAGAAAGACGGATATACAGAGCCACATGTACATATAAAGATGGTGCCGGCATAGGTGCCGCCGTCTGTTTTCTGCTTTTTCTTGCCATTTAGCCCACCATCCTTTCTTCATTTTTTGTAGCAATCTGTTCCGCCAAAGAGATTGCTTTCTGATATTCATCCTGGTAATTAAATTCAATATGCAGTTCATCTTTACCCATTACCCGTATGCTTCGGATAAGCTGCATGACTACCCGGCGGTCAATATCCTCCATAGTAGAAAATTTCATAAAATGGTTGATCCAACGGTTTCGTTCGCTTCGGTTTTCCAATACATCTGTAAGTTTATCGTTCCATTCAGCGATTGCCTTTTGGAACAGTTCAATATCTGCATTGTATTTTCGCTTATAAGAGAGAAATTCTTCCTTTGTCAGAATTCCACTCACCAGATTTTCATAGAGTTTTGCCTTAAAGCCCTCGGTCTGTGCCACACGCTTTTCATTTACTCTGATCTGTGCGGCATATTCCTGCGCCAATTCCCGGTTGATCCGTTCCTGACTGATACTGGACAGCAGGGCATCCAGAGAAGCAACATTTTCAATATGTCCTTTCAAACTGTCCTGCACACATTCAATCAGATCCGACTCTTTCAGCATGACCGACGATGTGCAGCCATTCCTTTTGCCGGTCGGGCAGTAATAATAGTGATACTCTTTATCTTTATAGCGGTTCGTCTTGCGGGTCATACGGCAGCCACAGCAGCCGCAGATCAAAATACCGGAAAACAGGTAAACCTTATCCGATTTGGGAGAAGTCCTTGTGTCAATCCTGCGGAGCCGTTGCACCAGATCAAAATCGTGCTTTTGTATGATCGCTTCATGGGTTCCCTCCACACGAATCCATTCCGAAGAAGGTTTGTCCTCACGCTCTTTTAATTTGAAATGGGGCGTTGTCTGTTTGCCCTGGACCAGTGTTCCGGTGTAAGTTTCATCCTGCAAAATGCGGATGATTGTAGTTGCAGACCATTTGCAATCCTTTCGGTCTGTATAGCCACCTTTTGCATGAGGCATTCCATGATTGCGCTTATACGCCAAAGGCGAAAGAATTCCTAATCGGTTCAGTTCATCCGCTATATGGGAAGCGCTGAATCCCTCCAGCCGTTTTCTGAAAATATCCCGCACAACATTAGCAGCATATTCGTCTACTTCCAGGCTCTTGTGTTTATCGCCGACTTTCACATAACCATAGATGGTAAAAGCACCTACAAAATCCCCGCTGCGCCGTTTTACTTCCAGGGCGCTCCGTGTCTTAACGGAAATATCCCGACAGTAAGCCTCATTCATAATGTTTTTGACAGAAACTGTGAGATCATCGGCAGCGTCATTTTCCGTATCTACATTATCGTTAATTGCGATAAAACGCACTCCATAGGCTGGAAATACCCTGCGCATATAACGGCCTGTTTCTATGTACTCACGACCTAAGCGGGAGAGGTCTTTGACAATCACGCAGTTAGCTTCGCCTTGTTCGATCATCCGCATCATTTCCTGAAATGCTGGGCGATCAAACAAAACACCACTATAACCATCGTCAATTTTTTCTGCCACAACCTCAATTTCCGGGTGTCGGGCTATGTAGTCATCGATCAGGCGCCGCTGGTTAGCAACGCTGTCACTTTCTACTGTTTTATCATCCGTGTAAGAAAGACGGATGTACTTAATCGCTTTGTAAACCTGCATAAAAAAACACTCCTTTCGTTGCACAGAAAAATCCCCGCAATTCAAGAAGTGTGGTTATGTCATATTTAATTCCTTTTCCGATTCTTATTCTACCATGCTTTTACGGAAAAGTCAGCCCCTTTCTTAAAATTGCAGCTATCGCAAAATACCCTTGATACATTCTTCCAGAGTAGCACCTTCAGCAGAAAAACTGGCTTGTACAGTAAACCGTCCACACTTAAAATGGTATGGATTTTTGATTTGCTGAACAAATTCTGCAATCCGTTCATCACGAGAAAGTTCTTTGTTGACAGAGACATCCCGAATGTCTACCAGTGTACCCACTCCGCTGACAATGGTGTTCAATTCCATAGTATCAACTCCCTTCTGAAAACTGTGTTATCAAAACCACATGAATAGGTCGGATCTATGGTTATTACACACATAAATCCGGCCCATTATATCTGATTTCGATTCTGCTGCCGTATTTGCCACGCACCCCGGCAAGTCCTTCTGTAATAAGGACG
>ERZ772805.851-NODE-851-length-30437-cov-5.954776_pt1 | contig 30437 bp, 24 predicted proteins | sample MGYA00511344_ERZ772805 | MGnify/ENA primary metagenome ERZ772805 (study PRJEB29015, sample SAMEA2737730) | human gut metagenome | biome: human gut; feature: human-associated habitat; material: faeces | place: China | collected 2012 ...
CAGATATGGCATGTGGAAGTGCAGGAAGAACTGGACGAACTGAAGCAGGAGAAAAAGGATATTAAGAGGCAGATACAGCTTGCTGATGGTATTATAAAAGAAGATTTGTATACGGCTTATTATGCGGTGTCGGAGAATGAGGAGATTGTTGCTGACAGGGATGTTGAGATACCGGGGATGGAAGATGAGGCTGTGGTTGAGAAAGTAGCGGCAGTAGTTGATGAGCCTGATGCAAATGTTGAGGTGATGAATCCTAACAATAATCAAAATGAAATAGGCAGACAGAAAGAGCCAACTGATGGAGTTAGAAAACAGCAGATTGATTTAGAGGGTATAGGAATTTCGGAAATCCATAATCTATCGGATACGAATGTGGCAAGAGTTGGCGAAAGTATTGCTGATGTAACAGGTAAAAGTGAATTTGTGGAAACTAGAGAAACTAAATCTGTGGACAAAGCTGGCTGGATTGTCAGGAGAATATCAGAGCTTGGCGGTTATGAGAATGTCGACGATTCTGCTAAGGTTGATGTATTTGGATTTGATATTGCTGATGTAAGCGGCAGCATAAGGTTGTTCTCGGATGTAATGAAAAGGCTGGACATAAAGTTGGATGGAGATGAGCTTTATGAGGAGTTTCAGAGGGTTTATGATGAGAGTGTTGATAGAGATACTGGTAAAGAGAAGGTAGAAGGTAAGGTTAAGAGCAGGAACAGATGATTCTACTGCTCTTACATCTTACATAAGACTATGGTTTGTTTCCAATGAAATTGAAGAGCAATTAGTAGAATCAAAAATAATGATTTATGATGTTTGAAATCACGAATATTTTATTTTTATTGTTTAAGAGAGTGTGGTATACTGCTTTATATGTAAAATAGTATGGATAAGCGATGGAGGAATAGAAAAATGACTGTATCTTATGATAAATTATGGAAATTGCTTATTGATAAAAAAATGAATAAAACACAGATGAGGCTTGCAACTGGAATCAGTTCTAGTACACTGGCAAAGTTATCAAAAGAAGAACCAGTTACATTGGAAGTGTTGGAGAAGATTTGTAATGAATTGCATTGTAATATAGGAGATATCGTGGAATTTATAAAATGACAAAATTGTGTTGATATATATTAACATACTAGGAAGGAATATAGAATTTATGAAACAAAAAAGAATGATAAGTGAGTACTCTTCTATTATTAAATCTCAAGATTATATGAATGAGCTTAAAGCAATGGCGGCAAGAATTAGGAAAGTATCATTTTCAACTCCGAACGAGGCAACAATAGAGGGAAGATTTGATAATGAATTATTTGCATTTTTTAGAAAATATTTTGAGCCTTTGGGATTTGAGTATAATCCGGTTAAAGATAAGGCTATAGCAAAACATGTAGCAAAGAGACCAGATACAGCTATAGCTTCTTTAATTATTGAATTTAAGCAACCATCTACATTAATAACTGACATTTATAAAGATAAAGCGGTATTACAAATTTCTGATTATTTGAAAGAAATAGCGAAAAAAACAGAATCTAAGATGTTAGAGGGATATATTACAGATGGAACAGAAGGGTGTTTTATTACATATTTTGATGGGAAAATTATAAGGGAAAGTTTTTTACCCCTTGATGAGATTACATTGGATCGTATTGTTCAGAATATACTTTCTCTGAATCTAAGAGCGTTCAATGCAGAAAATCTTGTTGAAAGCTTTTGTAATCCACCAGAAAACGATGGAGTTGCATTCGACCTAGTAGATGAATTGTATAATATTTTAAAAAATAGAATGCACCCGAAAACGCAAATGTTATTTACTGAGTGGAAAGAACTTTTTAATTTAGCACATGATGATATATCAAAACAACAAGCAATTATAGATAGAAAAAAATCACTTGAGACATTGCTGAAGACTGATTTAACAGATAGAGATGACGAATATTTGGCACTATTTGCTTTACAGACTGCATATGCAATTATAATAAAAATTATTGCCTATAAGTTAATAAGTCAAATCCGTTTTGATAGATCATTGATTAGTTTTGAAAAGTCCTTATATATGAGTTCAGAGAGTCTTAGAATACAGTTTGGTAGAATTGAAAATGGAGCAATTTTTCGTGAATACCATGTAACAAACCTTCTTGAAGGAGATTTCTTCTCATGGTATTGCAGTGAAAAGCAGTGGACAGATTCACTTGCAGAAATAGTAAAAAATATTTTTGAAATTTTGTGTAGATATTCTGAAAAAGCAGTATTAAATAATACTAGTAAATCGCAGGACTTTTTTAAATTATTGTATGAAACAATGGTGCCAGCAGCAGTAAGACATTCTTTAGGAGAATATTATACTAGAAAGTGGCTTGCACAAAATGTTGTGAATGAGGCGATAAAATTATCTAATGTTGAAGAATGGAAAGGTTTAGATCCTTGCTGTGGAAGTGGTACATTTTTGAATGTAATGATTGACAAAGTGTTGTATGAAGAGCAGGAAAAAAGTAATGAGGAAAAACTTGAGGATGTATTGCAACGAGTAAAGGGAATAGATTTAAATCCGATTGCAGTACTGACAGCTAGAGTTAATTACTTTATAAATATATCTCATTTGATTTGCGATAATAGACCTATAGATATTCCGGTATATTTAGGAGATTCATCATATGTTCCAAAGACAATAGAGTATGATAATGTTCAATGTATTGATTATGTTATTTCAACAACAAAAGAGCCTATAGAAGTGACATTACCTAAAAGTATTGTTAATGACATTTCTAAATTTTCACAGGAGATGATTGTTGTTGAATCACAGGTAAAAAATCAAAATGAAGATGCTGTGGCAGATATATTTAAAGCTTTAGTTTCAGAATCGGATTTAACACCTAAGGTTTGTATGAAAATAGTACAACTTTCAAGGAACTTAATTGGATTAGAAAAAAAGAATTGGAATGGTATTTGGGCAAGAATTTTATCAAATTATCTTGCTACAGCAAATTTGGGAAAATTTGATGTTATTGTGGGAAATCCACCGTGGGTTGATTGGAAGAGTCTTCCATCTGGATATAGAGAAAGAATCAAATCTTTGTGTATATCTAGGAGATTATTTTCAGGAGACCGGTTAACGGGTGGAATTAACTTGAATATTTGTGCTTTGATAGCGAATGTGGCTGCTGACAATTGGCTATCAGAAAAAGGTATTCTAGGATTTTTAATGCCAGAGCCCTTAGTGTTTCAGCAGTCATATGAGGGATTCAGAAATTTTTATTTGGAAGATGGAAGTAGGATGTATTTCTGTAAGTTTACCAATTGGACAAAAAGTGGAAATCCTTTTAAGCCTGTTACACAGAAATTTTTGTCGTTCTTCTTATCTAAGGAATTTGTGGATTATACAGAGGGAGTAGAGACTGATTGGTATATAAAAAAAGCAACAAAAAATATTGATGGAGTAGAAGAACTGGAATTAGAAGAATACTTTGAGCATGAAGTCAAATTACTTGCATGTTGTCATGAAAACAAGAATTTTTTCTCTTCAGTCGATACAAAAGAATTGCTGCATGAATTTAAAAAAGTAGGAGGAGTATCAAATTATATTGGTAGAGAAGGAATTGAATTCTACCCACAAGAACTAATGGTGTTCAAGTTATCTGATTTAAAAGGTACAGATAATTGTACTTGTTTAAGAAATATACAAAATAAAAAATCGAAGTATAAAGTACCAGAATTTGATGTTTTATTGGAAACAGAATTTTTACATCCAATGATTAAAGGAAAAGATATTACCCCATTTCATGTTGAATGTGGTGAATACATTGTTCCTTTCCCGTACGAAAAAGAAAATCCAAGAGTTCCAATATCAATGAAGAATTTATCAAAGAAAGCCCCAAGACTGGCAAATTATTATATAGAAAATAAAAAAATGATTTTGGAGCAGACGGGATATAATGAAAGAATTATTGGTAGAGAAAATGCTGAGTTTTATGCACTGGCACGAGTTGGCGAATATAGTTATGCTCAAAACTATGTTGTGTTTAGAGATAATACAAAATGGGCAGCGGCTGTAATTTCTGATGTAAATACTTCGTGGGGGGGAATGAAAAGACCATTATTCCAAAACCATGCTGTTTCAATATGTGAGGATAATAACGGAAACTATATAACTTTAGATGAGGCTTATTACATTTGTGGAATTATGAATACTGAAATTGTATACAAATATATGATGCAATCATCGGATTCTAGATCTTTTCCTATTAGACCTCGAATTTATATTCCTAAGTACGATGAATATAATAAAATTCATAGAAGTATTGTTCGATTATCAAAGCAAGCACATGAAGTATACAATAATACTGAAAAAATGAAAATAATTGTACAAGAGATGAATGACCTTTATAAATATTTGCTTGAAGCAAAGTAAAAGAAATAATAGAATGCGGAGAATAATAAAAGTATTAAGCTAGTGCAATGACAAGAAAAGTATAATAATTGAAGTAAAATAAATCTATTCGAAAGGAGCAGAATCAAATGATTAATATATATACAAATAAAACTGATTCAAGTGATTGGATAATTCAAAATGACTTGTATTTCAATTTAAATACAAGCAATGAGAAAATGTCACAAAGTGAAATTGATTTAATCCAACAGATTGATGAGGCAAAGCTGACACCAGACAAGCACATAGAAACAAAATATGGCTTGGGTACAATTCGTAATTTATCATCAGGCTGTAAGACATTACTTAATATTGTGAAGTACCCTGATAAGGTGGTAAATGTTGAGGAATGTGGTCCGAATGTTCTTAGAATCATTTTTACTATGGATAATATTAAGATTTATATGTCAAGACCAACGCTTTTTGATATTCCGGATGATGCAAAAATGAGATTTAATGATTCTGATATAGTTACAGGAAGCAGAGGGTATAATGCCTGGTGGAGTAGGGAGTATGAAAGGAGAGAAGCAGATGATTTATAAAAATCTTAGATTCAAAGCAGACCCTTTTTCATATGATTTGGAATTTGAGGACAGAATTACTCTTGTTGGTGGAGACAGTGGTACCGGCAAAACAGTACTTTATGAAATGTTGGAAGATATAAGATTGACAGACGAATACAAAGCAATCAAGCTATTTAACTACAAATCAGATGATTTTTTAGAAGCAATCAAACAGTGTAGAAATAGTTTTATTGTGATAGATAATGCAGATTGTTTGATTAATGATGATGTTAGGAGATTTATTAATTTTGAGTTATCAAATCAGTATATGCTCTTTCTGCGAAATTGTGACGGACTTAATGTATCTGATAAGAGCTTTAAGGTGCTGAAGTTTGATAATAACAGGATAACACTAGAAGAGGAGTTATGATATGAGATATTTATGGACAGAGGATACCAGCGCAGGGCTTCACTTCTGGAAATTAGTTAATCAGCTTTTCTTTGACAATGAGCTTGTCGTTGAGGGTAAGGGTAGCAATCAGGGATTATTGGATGCAGTATTAGACTTGGATATTAAAGATGACGATAAATACTATGTTGCATTTGATTATGTGGTTGATAATCAGGATATTCGTAACAAGTATCGTATATTGAAATCAATAACAGATAAGTCAGATGGAAAGATTGTGATTCTGGATATGATTTGTTTTGAGTACCTGATTCTTGCATTTGACAGGCTGGTAGAATGGACAGGCACTGGAAAGACAGATAAAATAAAAATCCGTGATAAAGTTTTGGCGGCAGTTGAGAATCACAGAATCGATTTATCAAAGATTGATGATGAGAAAACATTACAGTACATAGCAGGTTTTAAGAGATATTCTACAGAACGTGTGATGAAGTCATTGGTTGGTGAATTTACACAAAATGAAAAGTGGTCTGTTAAAGGGAATCTTATGGGTGAATGCTGGTATAAAGATTGTTGTGTGTCAGAGCATACGGATAATCTTAGGTGTGGTAAGCCTGAGGTTGAAGGTGGGGATGAGAAGATGAGGATGCTGATACAGTCGGAGAAGGTGCAAGATATTATTGATAAATTGGTACTTTAAAGTAGAATTTAAAAGGAAGTGAAAATTTGAAGATAGCGCATGTAAAAATATGTAATTATAGAAATTTGAAAGATATTGATATAGGATTATCAGATACAGTTGCAGTTATAGGGGAAAACAATAGTGGTAAGAGTAATTTTTTAAAAGCGATTACACTTCCTTTTTTGACCGATGATAATACACATACGAGTAAAAGATTGTCATGGACTGACATAAACAATGAAAGTAAAGAGCGTTACTATAAGAAAATTATTGAAATCCAGAAAGAAATTAAGGATGATAAAATTACTGTTGAGCAATTTATAAAATTATTACCGATAGTAAGTGTCGAAGTAAATATTCAGGCAAATGGTCCAGAGGAATATTATGTTAAGGATATGTCATATGCAATTGCAGATGATAAAATTCAATACGGATTAAAATATGAATTTATTCCTAAGAATTGCGAAGATATTTTTAGAGTGGTAAAAGAAGTCGTATCTCAGAATGAAATTAATGAAGAAAATTTGAGAAAAGTTAAAATGAACCTTTTGCCTGTAGAATATTATAATTATTCAATAAAAATTCCTGATGGTAGAAATATTTCGTATGATACATTGAAAACAGTCAAGTATGAGGCTCTTGAAGCAGAAAGAGATGATTTTTCAAGAACAAAAAATCAATTAGGATCGAAAGCTTTGGTCGATTTATTGAAAGAAGGACTTTCAGATCAGGATAAATTGATAATAGAAAAAGAGTATAGTCATTTTTTTGAATCATTAAAGGAAATTAGTGATATTAATGACATAATCAATTGGCAAGAAATATCAGAGATGGAGGAAGCAAAGAAATTTTTTTCGCATATAAATATTCTTCCTAACATGCCGCCCATGCAATCTATTTTGAATAGTGTACGATTGGGATATGCAGAAGAAGAATTGTCAATGCAAGGATTGGGGTATCGCAATTTGGTATTGTTATTTGTACTAATTAATTCATTACTTGGAAAGAAAACAGATACTGCTTTGAATGTTTTGACTATAGAGGAACCAGAAGCGCATTTATGTATTAATAATGTTAGACTAATGGTAAGCTTTTTGAAAGCATTTACAAATAAAAATAAAAAAATCCAGTTGTTTTATTCTACGCATAGTACAGAATTTATTAATAAGATGAATTTGAAAAATGTGGTAGTTCTACATAATGGAAAGGCTTATTCATTTGTAGATGAATTGGATGAAGAAGATTTTGCATATTTAGCAAAGAATCCTAATTTGGATCTCTTTAAACTGTTTTTCTCTAACAAGTGTATTTTGTTTGAGGGAATATCGGAAGAATTATTAATTCGTTCGTATCTTGACTCACAAGAAAAATTAAGTGATATTGAAGTACTGTCATTTCATAAAGGCTTTGAAAAAATAATGAATATTTGGAAAAAAATTAATGAAGGTTCATGTAATAAACTAGGTATTATTCGTGATTATGATAATCAACCTAATGCAAAAGAGCAACATAATAAATATAACGATGATAAGGAGATATGTGTTAGGACAACAGAATATTATACTTTAGAACCGGAAATTGTAAATACGGGTAATAACTTTAAGCTGTTAAAGAAAAAATATGGCGATGTTTTTGGATGGAGCAATATGACACTCGAAGAACTTACGGAAGCGTGGAAAAATGCAAAAGCATCAGATATGTTTACAATTTGCAAGGATTTAGCAGTTGGAGAGTTAGAAGGATTTCAAATGCCAAAACACATACAAGAGGTTATAGATTTTCTTTCATAAGAGGTGTTACAAAGTGGAAATAAATATAGCAGGTGCAGGAGCTGGAAAGACAACAAAAATGTCTGATAAAATAATATTTCTTCGTAATCAGATTGATGAGGAAAAGAAAATATATTGTGTTGCATTTACTAATAGTGCTGTGGACTGTATTCGTAAAAAGCTATGTAAACATTATGTGCAGATTCCGGAAAGTATAATTGTTAGTACAATTCATTCGTTTTTATACAAGGAAATAATAAAGCCATATTATCATCTCCTTTATGAAAAAAGATATGAAAAAATTTCTGTTGCGAAATTACCACAAGATGCAAAATATAGAAATGCAAAAATTAAAAGACTTGATGATATGAATGTACTTCACCAAACAGTAATTCCAGAACATGCCAAATGGATATTATGTAAAAAATCAAAGGACACAAAAAGCATAAAAGAAGGTAGGATGATAATTAAAAATGCATTCTCTAAGTATTGCGGTGCAATTTGCGTGGATGAGGTACAGGATATAGATAAACATATGCAAGAAATTATTGAGGAATTGAGTAGAATGGGAATTCCTCTGACACTTATGGGAGATCCAAAGCAAGATTTAAAAGGATTTAATTGTTTAAGAAATCTTATGGAAACATATGAACAAAATGTTAGGTATATATCTGAATGCTATAGATGTCCGCAACTGCATTTACAACTGTCAAATCATCTTGTAGATGAAAACGAAAAACAGAAATCAGAAAAGGAATATGGTCAATTGTCAGTATATTTTGAAAGCGAAATTGATTGCCATACATTAATTGAAAACAACAAATATGATTTGATGTATATATCCAAAAAACAGGGGATATATGAAACACACGATTATCAAAAAAATAATATGAGAGATAATTTGGCTGAAGAACTTGAACCATTGTTGTTAGAGAATCATCCGAATAAAGACATAATGGCTGTAAAGAAAGCAGCATATTATTATGCTAGAAAAATGCTTGAAAAGTATAGAAATACTGGAAAGAAAAGTGATGCAATGGCATTGTTGGGAAAGTATGAAAAAATAGATTCAAGGAGATATGGTATTATCATAAATGTTTTTGAGGATGAAAGTGCACTAAAACAAACAGGTAAGATTTATGTAAAGTCAATAGATTACATAAAAGGTATGGAAGGCGAAAAGTGCTTATTTATTCTTACAAATGATTTAGCAGAGTATTTATTTAATGATGATACTGAGACAAATAAGACAAAGAATAAACTTTATGTTGCACTTACTCGTTCGTTGAATGAATTGTCTATATACATATTAAATGAGGTTGAGAATAAATACACAAAATCGAAAATAATGGAATTCTTTGAAGGATATATTTGAAGTAGAAAGGAATGAATTTTCATGAGTAATTTAGGCGGATATCAATTACTTACGACATTTGCAAAGAAAGTAGGAGGACCAAGAAATCTAGTGGCGTTAATAGCTGGTGGGGGAGCGATTATAGGAGGACTTGCTGTTAAGGGTGGAGAAAGATTATGGAATAAGGTAAAAAGTAAGGAAAATAAATCTGATGCTGTTTATACAATCATGCGTGATGCAAAGAGTAATGAAGGTGTATTTCTTAGGCAAGGCGATAAATATAGGGTTTTGGAAACTGATGAAGATGCTGTTCTGATTGAACTATTAAAAAATGAAAATAATCCTTATTTTGTATCGCGATATTTATTAGAAAATATCTCTAACTACAATAAAAATAGTGATAAATAGAAATGGATATTTTGAATTGTTTCTTGATACATTATTGTATTTTTGAAACATAAGAAAATTAATATTTCTATGGCATCGGTTTGGCAACAACCATTCAATAGCTCTAAATAATCTTTGTGCCTTATGTAAAAATAAGCCTTATATTAGAATGGGACTTAAATAAAATGAATTAACTACAATATGAGTTATAAAGAGATTTGATTTGTTGTTTAACTTGTCAATGTCGAGTTAGATGTATAATTAGAATAATTCGATGCCTTTTTCGACACATAAAAAGCGACGAAAAAAGCGACGAATTATTTTATCAATCAAAAGATAGTTAAAAATTATGTCAGGTTAGTTCAAAACCATAATGAAGCATAAACTTAATTAAATTCATTCATGGCATCTACATAATCCTGTAATCCATTAGGTTTGCAAGCCAATTCAGCATACAGCAGAGGATTCTCTTGTGCCAGTCTATATAGGTACACAATATCATCCGATATATCGAGCAAGACAGCTGAATTGCATTTTTCACAACTGATAGTAAGAGGCGTGTCGGAATATGTATGATTGATAGCATTAACAATAACGGAATCTGTATCAGGTTCATACATGCCAAACAGGTAACGAGGATTATTTTGTTTCATGGTGTTCTCCTTCCCACAGATACTTAGCACCATCAAGCAGATCAATGATGGCTGTAAGCATATTGTTATAGTCGGTCTGCAGTTTCTTGATTTCATCGCTTGTAGGAAGATTGCTTAAAGTTTGGTGCTCACAGCATTCAATAAATGCTTTCTGCATTTTAAGTAATTGTAGATACAGAGCATTAACAGTCTGCACAAGAGGATATATAGTTTCTTTCTTGCCGACAACGCAGATGCGGTTATAGATGCAGGAACGGACAAAGTAATCTTTCTTCATCATGCCGCTGACAAGGATACGGGCATCGATTTGTTTGCGTTCAGCATCGCTGATTCTAAAACTAATAGTTGGATGTTTGTGTTGATTGCTCATAGAAAAGCTCCTTTCATAGTGGGGGTGGCAGCAGGCACAGTTAAGCACCCGCAAGCCACATTTGATTATTCGTTGTGAGTAATAAAAAGTAGATTATATCAAGCCGATGGAAAATTATCGGTGCAGATACTGCAACTAATTTGCTACTAAAAACTTTGAAAACGATGCGAAAAGAGCGATATATTGCGAAATAGATGTGCCCAAAATGTAGGAAATATCAGTATTTATGAGTTGCCGATAAAAAACTCGGGAAGAGTTTGAATAACGGACTAAAATGCCGAAAGCCTGTATTTATGCGGGCTTCCGGCATTTGTTTTACAAAATGGCTCTAGTTTGGCTCTATTTGTAGGCGGAGTAATGGAATATCATGTACTTGGAGGAATGATAAATGTGGAAGAATACATGTAAATTACTTTTATTTGATTTAGATGGAACACTATTACAGAGTGATAAAACTATATCTAAAAGAACCCTTTCTGTTTTAAAACAGTGTAGAGAAAAGGGTATATTGATAGGTGTTTCGACATCAAGAAGTGAGCAGAATTCTTTAGTGTATTTAAATGAGTTGATGCCGGATATTTTAATATCAAGTGGTGGCGCATTAGTAAAATATGGAACTGAATATATCTATAAAGCAGAATTTTCAGTAGCTGAAACAAATAACATGATTGATATGGCAAGAGCTGTCTGTGGAGAAGATTGTGAAATAACGATTGATACGACAGACTCACATTATTGGAACTATAAAATTGATCCTAAGAAACTTGACCAAAGTTGGGGAGACAGTATCTATACGGATTTTACCGATTTTTCAGAATGTGCATTGAAAACGTGTGTCGAGATTTTTGATCAAAACAAGGCTGACGAATTAGCCCACAAACTGCCTGAGTGTGATTGTATTCGATTCTCGGATGGATATTGGTATAAGTTTACGAAAAAGAATGTGACAAAAGAAAATGCGATTATAAAGATTACTGAAGTGTGTGGATTTGGTACAGAATCTATCATTGCATTTGGAGATGATTATGCGGATATAGGAATGTTGCAATTATGTGGAACAGGCGTTGCAATGGGGAATGCGATTGATGAAGTGAAAGATAAAGCTGATGTAGTTATTGGCTCGAATGATGAGGATGGCATTGCGGTTTTTATTGAGAATGAAATTATATAGTAATTCTAATATCGGATATAAAAGGGAAGGTGTTATTGATGGATATTCTATTTAAAAATGATGACTTTGTATTTTCATACAGAGTTGGCGGTATATTGATACATGATGGAAAAATATTGTTACAGCGTCCGAAAAATGACGATTATGCTATTATTGGTGGGCATGTTGTAGCGATGGAAACAAGTATGGAAACTCTTAAGCGTGAATTTGAAGAAGAACTTCACGCAAGCATAGAGGTGGATAATTTATTTGCAATTGGTGAAATATATTTTCCATGGGGTAAAAGACCATGTCATCAGATATGCCTTTATTATAATGTTCATCTTGCTGACGATAGCATTCCTTTAGACGGAGTATTTCATGGATATGATGAATTGGATAATGAAAGGATAGATTTGGATTTCTGCTGGGTTCCATTGGATGAATTAAAGAAGGGTGTAAAGGTGTATCCGTTAGAACTGATATCATACATAATTGAACCACGAAAAGAAATGGTGCATTTTGTTTCAAAGCAGATTTAGATGATGAGATTATAGTTGTTGACGGAGAAGAAATATGTTGGAAGTAAAATTTTATGATACAGTAGATGATTCCTTACTGAAATTTGCAGTAATCATTTCACAGAGCAATGGCAAATGGGTATTCTGTAAGCACAAGGAAAGAGATACATATGAAGTACCGGGAGGACACAGAGAAGCAGGCGAAAACATTCTTGAAACAGCTAAAAGGGAGCTACAGGAGGAAACAGGAGCTATTAAGTTTGATATTAAGCCAGTATGTGTATATTCGGTTACAGGAAAGACCAGAGTGAACGATACAGGGGAAGAATCGTTTGGAGGACTTTATTTTGCAGAGATATCGGAATTTGCAAAAGAACTTCATAGTGAAATGGAAAAGGTTGTTCTAATAGATGAGTTGCCAGATGATTGGACGTATCCGTTGATACAGCCCAAACTTATTGAGGAATGGGATAGAAGAGAAAAATTTGAAAAATAAAAGGTAAAGAGATAATGAGAAACGATATTATAGAATATTTGCAGAAAGAAGTTTATCGTAGATGTAAGCAACCAACTAATAAATTTGGAATGGGATGTTATTATCATATAGAGTCTGTAGCGAAAAATGCAGAATTACTTGCAGAAAAATATGGTGCTGACAAGGAAGTTGTAATAATAGCTGCATGGCTACATGATATAGCATCAATAACAGATTACTCAATGTATGAAGAACATCATGTATACGGTGCAACGATTGCAAAAGAGATTTTAAATGAATTGAATTATGAAGATGAAAAAACAGAATTAGTACAAAAATGTGTTTTCAATCATAGGGGAAGCGTGAATTTGGAGAAACTCAGTAAAGAGGAGTTGTGTGTTGCTGATGCAGATGTCATTTCACATTTTGATAGTGTTCCTAGCTTGCTTTATTTAGCTTACGTAGAAAGAAAAATGAATATTGAGGAAGGCGTACAATTTGTAAAATCTAAGCTTGAACGAAGCTACAACAAGCTATCAGATGAAAGTAAGGAATTTTACAGGGAAAAATATGAACATGTAATGGCTGTATTGCATGGGTAAAAGGAGATAATAAATGTACATTATATTTGATATGGATGGCTTGATGTTTGATACAGAAAAAGTATTTATTATGGCTTGGGATTATGCTGGTGAAAAGATTGGCATAGGCAAGGCTGGATATATGGTATATAAGACTTTGGGAATGAACATTGTTTCATCTTATAATGTATGGAGAGAAGAATTTGGAGATAGATACAATCAGGAAGAGTTTAGAAAGTACACAAAAGAATTTTTGCAGAAATATTATAGTGAGAATACAGTACCGGTAAAGAAAGGGCTATATAATCTGCTGAACTATTTAAAAGAAAATAGTTTTAAAATGGCGGTTGCCTCATCATCCCCAAGATGGGAAGTAGAGAAGCATTTAAAAGATGCAAATATATATGAGTATTTTACTGGGATCGTTTGTGGTGATATGGTTCAAAACTCGAAGCCTGATCCAGAGATATATTTAAAAGCATGTGAATTGCTGGAGGCAAACCCATCGGAATGTTACGCTTTGGAAGATTCAAAAAATGGTTTGTTGTCTGCATATAGAGCGGGATGTAAGCCAATAATGGTTCCAGATTTATGGCAGCCAGATGAGGAAATATTAAATGTTATTGTTGGAAAATATGAAGATTTAGACGAAGTGAAAGCTGCTTTTGAAAAGATACATATAGAATTTTCTCAAAATACAAATTAGGAGAACTATAAGATGAATATAAATAATTACGTGCTCTTTGAAAATTGTGTTGCTCAGATATTTAGAGAGGCAGAATATAGTATTCAACAAAATATGACAATTAATAACAGGTGTGATGAAATCGATATACTTGCAGAAAAAAATGGTGAAAAATATTGTATTGAAGTAAAATATGCTTTGGTAAATGATTGTGCAGCGGAAAGAATCACACAGATAGCTCAAAATAATAAAATGTTACCTATTTTAGTTATTGCTGAATACATAAAGAAGAGAAAGAGGGAATATTATCACGAAAAATACCCTGAATTGATTGTAATTGATATAACAAATTTATTATTCGCAGTTCGATCAAATGATGAACTAAAGAATCAATTGATTGTGTGTTTAAATTATTCCACAGAAAATATAGAACCGGCAAAGGGATTTATAGAAATCAATTCATTACAGCATAATTCTTACACACAGTCGTTAATTAGAGAAATGGAACTTTGCAAAAAGGGAAAAGAGATGGCAAGAGATTATGAAGTATTATGCCATAAACTTTTAGAAAACTTATTTTCAAATGACTTAACCTTATGGAAAGAGCAGAAGAACTCAAATAAGGATTTATATAAGTTTGATCTCTTATGTAGGATAAAAGATGGAAATCAAAAAACTTTTTGGTCGATAATTGAAAGGTATTTTAATTCAAAGTATGTAATTTTTGAATTCAAAAATTATAGCGAACCATTAACTCAAAAAGAAATATATACAACAGAAAAATATTTATATGCAAAGGCATTAAGAAGTGTTGGAATAATTGTATCTCAAAGTGGGTATGATGAAAATGCCTATTGGGCTGCCAAAGGCTGCCTAAGGGAAAATGGAAAACTTCTTTTGTTATTGAGTACAGCAGATTTAATAGAAATGAGCAATATCAAAGAAAATCAAGAAGACCCAGCAGAGTATTTATTGGATAAACTGGATAGTATATTGATGGAACTTGAAAAATAAAGTTGTAATAATATTGTTCTTGCAGAAACGTCAGTTCTTATGTTAGGATACTACTTAAGGAAAGTACCCATGACAGGGTGGTAGCCTCCCGAGTTTTATGATACCGGGCAACCGGAATACATAGGAAGGGAGGTGGCGCCGATGACAGCTTATGAGATCATTTCGATTTTCATTGGGATATTAGCATTGTTGATGTCCTTTGGTAGCTTGATTGTAGCGTTGCTTGCCTTTCTCGATAAGAGAAACAAGCGAAAATAAAAATGCCTATCCTGTCGGCAAACAGGATAGGCGGTGTCTGTAAAGACACTTAATCCATCTTGGGAGCATCCACTTTGGAGTGGGTGCTTTTCCTATAACAAATGTACCACACATTCCTCTTGTTTTCAATGGGAAAATTAAAATATGCAGTTCATCTGACAGGGATTTATCCCTGTCTTTATTATATCCCCAATTTCTGAAATGTTAATACAAAAATTTTAATATATGTAACCAACAGTCTGGGCAGTTAATCTGTAAAAATGGATTAGCTGCTCTTTTTTTGCAAAAAATGGAGGTTTTACAATGGCAGTGAAGAAGAAAATTATCAACATCAGAGTATATTTTGACGGTGATCAGGACGCAAAAGAAGTGTTTGCAGAGGTGATCGCACAGAAAATACGTGACACGAAAACAAAAGATAAACTTGCAATAATGAAAGATAAGCAGTATAATGATTATGAGTTCAGTAATCTGAAATCTGCGTAGGATGTGCAAAGTAACGGAGGTATCAGATGAACAACAGATATATGAGTAACAATATAGAAAGAAATGCAACCTGGAGAGTTGGTGTATACTGCCGACTTTCCAAAGATGACGAATTGACCGGAGAGAGTGCCAGCATCTCCAACCAGAGAGACATACTGGTGAATTACTGTCAGTCACAGGGCTGGCAGGTGGTGGATGTGTTTCAGGACGATGGTTATACAGGATTGAACACAGACCGACCTGATTTGCAGAGACTTCTCAAAGCCTGTGAAAAAGGACTGGTGAATCTTGTAATTACCAAAGACCAGAGCCGACTGGGACGAAACCATGTACAGACAGGATTTCTGATGGAGGAGTTTTTCCCAAAGCATGGAGTAAGGTATATCGCATTATATGATAATGTGGATACCTTTGCCGGAGACAATGAGATTGCCCCATTTAAGAACGTGCTGAACGAGATGTATTCCAGAGATATTTCCAAGAAAGTCCATGCGTCCTATCACCTGCAGGCAACCAAGGGAAAGTTTACAGGTGTTGTTCCACCACTGGGATATCAGAAAGACCCGGAGGAAAAGGGACATCTCCTGATTGACGACGAGACAGCACCGATTGTCCGGAAAATTTTCCAGTGGGCGGTGGACGGTCATGGGATTAACTTTATATCCAGAGAACTGGAACGCCAGCAGATTCCCTGCCCGTCATGGTGGCACCGGAAACGGGGACTCCGCACCTATTACACAAAATGGGAAAAGAAAGACCCGGAAAATGGGAAATATGTATGGGATGAATCCTATCTGAAATCCCTGCTGATGAATCCCGTTTACTGTGGTGACATGGCTTCCCAGAAAAGGTACTACCGTTTCAAGATTGGCAATCAGGGAGATAAAGCTCCGGAGGACTGGATCACAGTCAGGGATACCCACGAAGCAATCATTCCGCAGGATGTATTTGATCTGGTACAGGCAAAGATGAAAGGCAGGAAACGCCAGACAGAACAGGGAGAATACAGCATGTTTGCCGGATTACTCCGCTGTGCAGAGTGTGGCGGTGCGTTGACGTTGAAGAAGACGCACACCAAAGACCAGCATGAAGTTTATACCTGTTCCACTTATATCCATAAGGGGAAAGCACATTGTACCCAGCACCGGGTGGACGCTGATGACCTGTATGATGCAGTCCTTACCAGAATCCAGGAATGTGCAAAAGCAGTTACCGGAGACGGAACAGAACTGGAAAACCGGGTAAAGGAGTTATGCGAGGAAGATACACAGGGACACAGGGAAAGTCTGGAGAAGCTGGTATCAAAGCAGAAAGACCGCCTGGAAACGTTAGACCGGCTGATTGCAAAACTGTATGATGACCTTATCAATGACAAGATTACAGAATCTGTTTTTGATAAGATGCTGGAGAAGACACAGAAGGAGCAGACAGATATCAAAAAGGAACTTTTCCAGAATGAGAGTGTGCTGAATACGGAAGAAAAACTGGATGCACAGTCCCAGCAGTGGATTGACGATATTAGCGAGTATGCGGACATCAAAGAACTGGATGCCAATCTTCTGAACCGGCTGATCAGTAAAATCGTTATCTCAGAACCGCAGGAGAAAGACGGAACAGAAAATTACTGCCGTACTCCTGAAACGGTCACAATGGAAATTCATTTCAACTTAAAACCAATACCGGAGCTTGGAACCATCGAAAGAGGTTCCGGCTCCCATAAATAAGAAAAATCTATCAAAATTTAATCTATTTTAATCTTTTCAAGGCTCATTTCGAGCAAATATTTTCTCATAAAAGACATAAAACAGCTGATGGCTGGTGCCGGAATCATGCTGCTGGGAACTACCCTGATTCCACAGCTGGCAACATTGTTCTCTTAAGAGGAGTAGTAGATGAACACCATCATTGAGAGAATTACGGAAGCGATAAAGGATATCCTGATCGGGCTTATCAAGTCAAGTTTGGATAACATGTTCACGTCTGTCAATGAGCAGGTGGGAACCATAGCCGGGCAGGTGGGACAGACACCGCAGGGATGGAATGCAGGGATTTTTAATCTGATTCAGAATTTATCCCAAACAGTGATTGTCCCCATTGCGGGACTGATCATCACCTTTGTCCTGTGCTATGAATTGATCACGATGGTAACACAGAAAAACAATTTCCATGAATTTGAGACTTACAATATTTTCCTCTGGATCTTCAAAGCGTATGTAGCTATTTATCTGGTGACAAATACGTTCAATATCACGATGGCGGTCTTTGACGTTGGCCAGCATGTGGTCAACAATGCCGCCGGAGTAATTTCCGGAAACACAGCAGTGGACGCATCGGAAGCAATCACAAGGATTGTGGATGCACTGGAAGATATGGAACTGGGGGATTTGTTCCTGCTATCCATGGAAACGATGTTGATCAGTGTTACCATGCACATTCTGTCAATTATCATTACGGTAATCTTGTACGGCAGGATGATAGAAATTTACCTTTATACTTCCATAGCACCAATTCCGTTTGCCACTATGACGAATAAGGAATGGGGCAATATCGGAAACAACTATTTAAAAGGCTTGTTCGCACTGGCATTTCAGGGATTCTTCATGATGGTCTGTGTGGGAATTTATGCAGTTTTAGTAAATGCAATGACCATATCCAGTGACCTTCATGCAGCAATGTTTTCAGTAGCGGCTTATACCGTGATTCTTGCATTTTCATTATTCAAGACCGGAAGCCTTAGCAAATCAATATTCAATGCCCACTAACGGGCAGGAAAGGAGCGCATACCATGGCGTATGTACCAGTACCAAAAGACCTTACCAAGGTCAAAACAAAAGTAGCGTTAAATCTGACAAAGCGGCAGTTGATTTTCTTTTCACTTGCCGCAGTTGTGGGAATTCCGTTTTATCTGTTCATGAGAAAACCAATCGGTTCCAGTATCGCTGCCATTCTGATGGTAACGATCATGCTTCCGTTTTTCTTCATGGCGATGTATGAAAAAGACGGGCTTCCCTTTGAAAAAGTGGTGGCAAATATCATTCGACAGAAGTTTATATGTCCAGCGGTAAGACCGTATAAGACAGAAAATTTTTATCAGGAGATTTCCACCTTTGTAAAAAAGGAGGGTGTGCCGGATGGCAAAAAAGACAAAGCAGGAGGCTCAGCAGGAGCGTCTGTCCCTGGCGGAAAAAAGAAACCGTCAGGAAAGAAGAAACAAAAAAAGCAGAAAAGAAAGAGAACAGGAAAAGAGTAGGAAGAAGCAGGAACGGGACCGTAGGAAACAGAAGAATATTCCTACAACTGCACAGCAGAGCATTCCGTATATTCGGATGCTGCAGGATGGTATCTGCCAGGTGACAAAGACCTTTTTTTCTAAGACGATTCAGTTTTATGACATCAATTATCAGCTGGCTTTAAATGAGGATAAGACCACGATATTTGAGAATTATTGTGATTTCTTAAATTACTTTGATTCTTCCATCAGTGTGCAGCTGTCTTTTATCAATCAGCAGGTGGATGTGGCAGAATTTGAGAAAAGCATTGATATTCCGGATCAGAACGATGACTTCAATGCCATTCGTGAAGAGTACCGTACTATGCTGAAAAATCAGCTTTCCAAAGGAAATAATGGTCTGGTAAAGACAAAGTATATCACTTTTGGAATCGAAGCAGAAAGCCTTAAGGTGGCAAGACCAAGGCTTGAAAGAATCGAAACAGATATCTTAAATAACTTTAAGGTTCTGGGAGCACAGGCACATTCCTTGAATGGTCTGGAAAGACTGGAGATTATGTATCATGTGTTCAACCAGGATCGGATCGAACCATTTAAGTTCCAGTATAAGATGTTGCCGGAAACAGGGTTAAAGACCAAAGATTTTATTGCACCGACTTCCTTTAACTTTTCAAAGAATCAGACATTTTTGATGGGAAGGACGCTGGGAAGTGTGAGTTACCTGCAGATTCTTGCACCGGAGCTTACAGACCGGATGCTTGCAGATTTCCTGGATGTAGATGACAGCATCAATGTCAACATTCATATCCAGTCCATTGACCAGAGTTCTGCGATCAAGATGATCAAGAGCAAGATTTCAGATTTGGATAAGATGAAGATTGAAGAGCAGAAGCGGGCGGTACGTTCCGGGTATGACATGGATGTGCTTCCATCGGATCTTGTGACCTACGGGGAAGAAGCAAAGAATCTGCTGGAAGATTTACAGTCCAGAAATGAGCGTATGTTTCTTGTGACAGTGTTGGTGATGAATACCGCAAAGAAGCGTCAGAAGCTGGATAACAATATCTTCCAGGTACAGGGTATCGCACAAAAATACAACTGTTCCTTAAAACAGCTGGACTATCAGCAGGAAGCAGCATTGATGTCCTGTATTCCACTGGGAGTCAATCGAATTGAGATTCAGAGAGGGCTTACCACATCGGCAACAGCGATCTTTGTGCCATTTACGACACAGGAACTGTTCCAGGAAGGGGAAGCTCTTTATTATGGATTGAATGCATTATCCAACAACATGATTATGGTTGACCGGAAGCGTCTGAAGAACCCGAATGGACTGATTCTTGGTACACCTGGTTCCGGTAAATCCTTCTCAGCAAAAAGAGAAATTACGAACTGTTTCCTGATTACGGAGGACGATATTATTATTTGTGATCCAGAAGCCGAGTATTATCCACTGGTGCAGGCACTGCACGGACAGGTCATCCGGATTTCACCGGTATCAGACCAGTATATCAATCCGATGGATCTGAACCTGAATTATTCAGAGGAAGATAATCCGCTGTCCTTAAAGGCAGATTTTATTCTGTCCCTGTGTGAACTGATTGTCGGTGGAAAGAATGGACTGGAACCGGTAGAAAAGACGATCATTGACCGTTGTGTGCGGCTGGTCTATCAGGAATATCTCGCTGATCCGGTGCCAGAGAAGATGCCGATACTGGAGGATTTATATAATCTGTTGCGGAAACAGGAAGAGCCGGAAGCACAGCGTCTGGCAACTTCATTGGAGATTTACGTTACAGGTTCCCTAAATGTATTTAATCATCGCACAAATGTGGACATCAACAACCGTATCGTATGTTTTGATATCAAGGAGCTTGGAAAACAGCTGAAGAAGATCGGGATGCTGATTGTGCAGGACCAGGTATGGAACCGAGTGACGATCAACCGTTCCGCTCATAAATCCACCCGTTACTATGTGGATGAATTCCATCTTCTCTTAAAAGAAGAACAGACAGCAGCCTACAGCGTGGAAATCTGGAAGCGATTCCGTAAATGGGGCGGTATTCCGACAGGAATTACCCAGAACATTAAGGATCTTTTAGCTTCCAGGGAAATCGAGAATATTTTTGAAAACTCTGATTTTATCTATATGCTCAACCAGGCATCCGGTGACAGGCAGATTCTGGCTAAACAGTTGAATATTTCACCAACCCAGCTGTCTTATGTAACCAACAGTAATGAGGGTGAAGGACTTCTGTTCTATGGAAATGTGATTATTCCGTTTGTAGACAGATTCCCGAAGAATTCCCTTTATAAGATTATGACAACCCGCCCGGAGGAAACAGCCGAAGCAGGGTAATACAGGAGGAGTAAAACAATGTTACAGGTAATTTCATATGGATTGACATTTTGTGGCGGTGCTGTATTTGGCATCGCTATTCTCTGTTTATTACAGGCAGGGAAAGGGTATCCGAAGAAGGAGGAGTAATCAGTGGCAGAACAGAGAATGAAAGTCAGGGATAAGAAAGTCCAGAAAATGACCAAGGATGGTCTGGTGGAAGAAAACCTGACGGATAAATCTTCTGTTCGTGTCAGTAACCGTGCCAGTGATGTGCAGATGGGAGGAAAACAGGGGGAAAAAGAAGTAAGCCTTGTGGATAAGTCTTCCCGCCAGTCTGAACGGAGTGGGAAAAATATTCGTCCCTCTGTGCAAAAATCCAGAGATGCACCGGAACTGATACGGGCAGAGAAGCAAAGTGAGGATCTTGGACAGAGTAGAAAACAGCAAAATAGAAAAAGAATCCGTGCTGAAGTCGGAAAAGAATCCAGACTTGCAGAAAAATCCGAAGCCGGACAGTCAGGGAGACTGAAAGAAAAACGTGCGGATCTATCAGAAAACAGAGGAGACAGCCGGAGAAATCAGACCGGTGGTAGCAAAAAGCCAAAACAAAAACAGCGTTTGAAGTTTGCTTATGAGGAAACTGGTGCTTCTGTGAAAAATGATAAAGATATGGAGAAATTGAACCAGATGGATACGGATGGAGTCAATTTCCGACATCAGAAACAGAAGGAAAAAGCCAAAAAGTTTTCTTATGAGGAAGCAAAAAAGAAGAAGGAAGCAAAGCAGCATTCCAAGAAGGCACAGGTCTATCAGGCAAATGATGGAGAAGCTCCTGGAAAGAAGAAATCCCGCTTGAAGTTTGGCGAAGGGGAATCTGTGAAAACAGAAAAAACTTCTGTTGTCAAGAAAGCAGGAAGTGCAGCTTCCGCAGCATTGCACCGTGAGATCAGCAAAAATGAAGACGATAATGCGGCGGTAGAAGGTGCCCATAAGTTAGAAGAAAGCGGCGAAGGTGTTTACCGGCTGGAACAGAGAAGTGCCAGACGCAGGAAACAGAGGGCATTCAGAAAAAGAAGCAGACTTGAAAGACAGGAAGAGAAACAGACACAGGCGGCAGCCCGTCAGGAACAGAAGAAACTGAAAAAACAGATTCAGAAGCAACAGATCAAACGGGATTATGCCAAAGCGAAGCGAAGTGAACAGACAGTAGGAACAGCTACAAAAGGTACGATTGATTATATCAAGAAGATTGGCGGCAAAGTCACCAACTTTTTTAAAGAAAACCGGAAGGTGTATATCAGTGTAGCAGTTCTGATCGGATTGATGTTTCTGATCATAACGAATGTCACGTCATGCTCTGCAGTGTTTTTACAAAATGTGATCACTTACACCGGAACCAGTTATCTGTCATCGGATCAGGCAATCCGGGAAGCGGAACTGTATTACACACAGCTGGAAGCTAATCTGCAGGAGCGGATCAACAATATGGAATCTGAAGAACCAGGACATGAGGAATACCGATATAACATCGGACCTATTGAGCATGATCCGTTTATCCTGATTAGTTATCTGTCTGCAAAGTATGAAGAATTTACTTTTGAACAGGTCAAGCCGGAGCTGGACGCCTTGTTTGCAGAGCAATATCATTTAACTACTGAAGCAGTCAATGAGACTGTAACGGAGACAGCAACAGTAAGAGTTGGAGAATCTTTGGGACAGGTTGTGACCAGTGGATATTGTAACTGTCCAATCTGTTGTGGTATTTGGAGCGGAGGACCGACTGCCAGTGGAGCATATCCAACTGCCAATCATACCTTAGCGGTAGATGCTTCCAATCCGTTTGTTCCAATGGGAACAAAGGTAGTTATGAATGGTGTCGAATATACCGTAGAAGATACCGGAGCTTTCGCAAGATACGGTGTACAATTTGATGTCTATTATGACAGTCATGCGGCAGCATCTGCACATGGACATCAGACCTGGGAATGTTATCTTGCAGATGATAACGGAAGCAATGAAGTCGAAGTGACCAGAATCAGAGATGTGGACACGCTGAATGTAACATTGACCAGTGGAAACCTGATGTCAATCTGTCAGGACAGGTTGGGATTTTTCCAGAAAGAACTGTTCAGTGCCTACAACGATACCAAAGGCAACCTGCAGATGTTTGCAACACCGGTTGATTTTAACTGGTATTCCAGTGTGACCAGCTATTATGGATATCGGATTCATCCAATATCAGGAGCAAATCAGTTACACAATGGTATGGATATCGGAGCACCGGAAGGGACAAAAGTAATGGCAGGGCTGACCGGAACGGTTACAACTTCTGCTTATAACGACAGCTATGGCAATTATGTTGTAATCAAGGACAGTAAAGGCTATGAACTGCGGTATGCACATTTAAGCAGCCGGAGTGTATCTGCAGGTGCATCCGTCACGAAAGGTGATGAGATCGGTCTTGTAGGAAATACCGGAAATTCTACAGGAAGCCATCTTCACATTGAACTTTTGAAAAATGGAGAGCGGTTAAACCCGATCTTTTATCTGGAAACAGGAGAAGGGACAGGCTTTGGTGGTAATGAATATACCAGTGAAGCAGCGCAACGTTTACTGGAAGAGGCTGCAAAATATCTTGGAACACCGTATGTGTGGGGCGGATATTCCCCAAGTGGATTCGATTGTTCCGGATTTGTCAGCTACTGTCTGGTTCATTCCGGGGTAAGAAATACGGGAAGGCTGACTGCACAGGGACTGTACAACATTTGTACGCCAGTATCCCAGTCAGAAGCACAGCCAGGAGATCTGATCTTCTTTACCGGAACCTACGATGCAGGAGAACCAGTAACGCATATTGGAATCTATGTGGGCAATGGTCAGATGATCCATTGTGGGCATCCGGTTCAGTACACGTCCATCAACTCTCCATACTGGCAGAGCCATTTCTATGGATTCGGGCGATGGTAAGGAAAAGGGCGGTATAACAGCCGCCCGGAAAGGAGAAGAGATGAAAAGTCTTGAAAAAGCAACGGCAGATTATGAGAAAGCCAAGGAAAAAATGGAAGCATCTAAAGCCAGATATGAAGCAGATTTAAAGCGGTTCAAGGCTGCGGAGATTGCAAAAACAGAAGCAGAAAATCTGGAAATTGTAAGAATTATCCGTGCAATGGATATGAGTATTCCGAAATTGGAAGCTTTTAAAAAGAAAATGAAAAATGAGTTGCCCGGCAGGGTAGAAATACAGAAGGAGGAAATAAAAGCCGATGATGAATCTGGAAAAAATGAAACAGAAGAAGAGAACAAATACTAAAAGCAGGGTAAAAAAGAGTCTGCTTGCAGCAACGACATTTCTTTGCCTGACAACACCTTTGCTCCAGACACAGACTGCTTATGCAGCTGAGAATACCACGCCTGCAATCACGATTGAGAAACCGGATGGCTGGAAACAGGGAGAAACAACCATTGCTGTTACGGTAGATGCCAGCCATATGCCGGAAGGTTTCTCAATAGCAAAGATTGAAGCAAAAGCAGGAAAAGATGGAAGCTGGCAGGATGTAACTGGAAGCGGAAGTATCACGATCACAGGAAATCAGACAGTGTATGTGCGTGTGACAGATGGTGATGGAAAGGTGTATGAGCAGAATCGTTCTATTAAGTGTTATGACACGGAAAAGCCGACACTCTCTGCTTCCCTGACAGATGGTGTGCTGACGATTCAGGGGAATGATACAGTATCCGGGATTACTGCAGTAACAGTTAATGGCACCACTTATACAGATCTGAAGGATGGAATGCTGAGAGTGCAACTGACACAGAAAGATTTTACTACAAAACAGATTGAGATTACGGTAACAGACGGTGCCGGAAATACTTCTGAAAAGTATGTGTTGCAGAATCCTTATTATGAATGGGCAAAGAAGCAGGCAGAGAAACAGAAAACTTCCAGTGACAGCAATGGTGCAATGGCAACTACGACCAGTGCAGATGCAACGGGAACTGAAAAAACAACGACTTCTCCGCTTCCGCAGGATGCACAAGCTTCTGAGCCAACAGATGCAAAAGGAACTGTGGATGATCGGACAGTGACAGGTATTGAGGAACAGCTTAATAAAGAAGGCGAGACAGCAGATTCTGTTACTAAAACAGCTACGGAAGGCACAAAAGAGTTTTATACCATTTCAACTAAGAGTGGTAAGATTTTTTATCTGATCATCGACAATTCAAAATCTCAGGATAATGTGTATTTCCTTACAGAAGTCAGCGAGAAAGATCTGATGAACTTCACACTTTCTGATTCCGTGACACTTCCGGAAGTAGATACTGTTTATGCAGAACCAGAGAAACAGGCTGAAGAAGAAAAGCCGGAAACAACTGAGACAGCTGAGAAAGATAAGGTAGAGGATGAAATCCAGATGCCAGAAGATAAAAGTCCATTTGGAACGTATCTTCTGATTGCACTGGTTGCAGTAGGAGCTGCGGCAGGAGGATATTACTTCAAAGTCTATAAACCAAAGCATGAATATGATGACGAGGATGAGATGGAAGAGGATGAAGATGAATCCGAAGATTCAGAATCTGAAAAGCGGGAAGTAGACGATGCAGATGAGCAGGAAGAAAGTATAGAACCAGAAATCCTGAGAGACGAGGATTTTGATGATGCTGTGCTGGAAGATGAAGAAGAGGAGCAGGAGTAAATGAAGTTAGTGATTGCAGAAAAGCCATCGGTTGCGATGGCACTGGCTTCCGTGATTGGAGCCAGAACAAGAAAAGATGGCTACGTGGAAGGAAACGGTTATCTCGTTTCCTGGTGCGTAGGACATCTGGTTGGATTATGTGATGCATCAGAATACGATGAAAAATATAAAAAATGGAGATATGAAGATCTGCCGATTGTGCCGGAATGTTGGAAACACAGGGTATTGGAAGGCACGAAAAAGCAGTTTGGAATCTTGAAAAAACTGATGCGAGATTCCAAAGTAGATGAAGTAATCTGTGCTACAGATGCCGGGCGGGAAGGAGAACTAATCTTCCGTCTGGTGTATGAGCAGGCAGGATGCAAAAAGCCGATGAAGCGGCTCTGGATCTCTTCCATGGAGGAACAGGCAATTAAAGATGGATTTGCGTCATTAAAAGACGGTTCGTGTTATGACAGTCTCTATCAGTCAGCACTTTGCAGGGCAAAGGCAGACTGGCTGGTGGGAATCAATGCGAGCCGTCTTTTTTCCGTTCTGTATAACCAGAATCTGAAAGTTGGAAGAGTACAGACACCAACACTTGCCATGATCGTGGATCGAAATCAGAAGATCAAGGAATTTACCAAAGAAAAATATTATATGGCTCATATCAAGTTTGACGAGATGGATGCGGTCACAGAGCATTTTCAGAAAAAAGAAGATGCAGATAGAGTGGCTGCGGACTGTATGGAGCGTATGTGCGAAGTGGAAAAGGATGATGTGAAAGAAAAAACGGTCCGTCCTCCGAAGCTCTATGATTTGACCACTCTGCAGAGGGAAGCAAACAGAATGTTTGGTTATACCGCACAGCAGACATTGGATGCCGTGCAGGAGATGTATGAGCAGAAGCTGGTCACTTATCCGAGAACAGACAGCCAGTATCTGACAGATGAGATGGGAGAAAGCACTGAAACACTGATTCAGATGTTACTTGGGAAAATGCCTTATGCTGAAGGTCTGGAATATCACCCAGACGTGAGTAAGGTATTAAATTCAAAGAAAGTATCCGATCACCATGCGATTATCCCAACCATGGAAGTAGCCAAAGCAGATATTGGTGAACTGAAAGAACGAAACCGCAAGATTTTGTATCTGATCAGTGCCAGGGTTCTGACAGCAACTGCAGATCCTTATATTTATGAAAGCCATAAATGCCAGATCACCTGCAATTATCATACGTTTTATCTCACAGCAAAGAAAACAAAGCAGGAAGGATTCAAGGCGATCGAAAATAAATTGAAACAGTTCTTTGGCGTAAAGATTGAGAAAGAAGAGCCGGAGCTGGATATCTGGGCAGGCAAGCATTACGGTCCCTGTGATTCTTTGGTATCGGAGCATTTCACACAGCCACCGAAACAGTACACAGAAGATACCCTGCTTTCTGCGATGGAACGTGCAGGGAATGAAGAACTGACCGAAGATACAGAAAAGAAAGGACTTGGTACTCCGGCAACAAGGGCAGCAATCATTGAAAAACTGATTCAGTCTGGTTTTGTGAAAAGGGAAAAGAAAAATCTGGTGCCGACAGATGATGGTAATGTATTGATTACAGTTCTGCCAGATGAGATTAAATCTCCGAAGATGACCGCAGAGTGGGAAATGGCATTGAATCACATTGCCCAGAATACAGAGACAGCAGATGAATTCCTAAATGGGATTACAGAACTGATGCAGGAACTGGTTGCCAGGTATCAGGGAATTTCAGAAGAAAAGAAAAATCAGTTTCAGGGAAAGGCAAAAGGAGAAGTCATTGGCAAATGTCCCCGATGTGGAGCAGATGTCCAGGAAGGGAAAGTAAACTTTTACTGTTCTGACCGGAACTGTACTTTTACCTTATGGAAGAATGATAAATTCCTTGCGAGTCAGGGAAAAAAGATGGATAAGACGGCAGCAAAGAAGTTCCTGTCTAAAGGAAAAATCCATTATAAGGATCTGGTATCAAGAAAAACAGGGAGACAGTACGAAGCAACTGTGGAGATGGTTGATCCCGGAGAGGGAAATGTACAGTTCAATCTGATTTTTCCACAACGATAAGTAGTGTATTGCAGGCAGTCTAAGGACTGTCTGTTTTAATACAAATATATGAAAGAGAGGACCTTAGCATGAAGAAAAAAGGTAATTTTAGAAAAGTAGTATCTGGCTTGCTGGCAGGCATGACAATGCTTAGTACAGTGCTATCTCCGATGACGGCATATGCAGCGGAGATCCAGCCAGAGGAGAAACCTCCACTTTATGAGGAAGTGAAAGACCTTCTGGATGAAGATGAGGTGGTGACTGCCAAAGATTATGAAATCGAAACAGGCAGTGTATTTAATGTGAAATCAGATTATACCGGACTGGAAATCAAGGATGATAACAAGGTTAAAGTCACATTTGAGGAAGCAAAGAATGATAAGAATGAGGATTTTACGACAGATCATGCGGACACTTACAAAGCGGTCTATTATGTGGAACCGGTAAATCAGGAGCATCCGAAGTACCAGATCAGCCGAAAGCTGATTGTGCGTGAGAAAGAAACAGAAGTGCAGACAGAAACTGAAGGGAGTGAAGCAGTAACCGAATCAGAAACAGCTGGCAGTGAACAGCAGACAGAGGAAACGGAGAATTCAGAAGCAGACTCGGAATTGCTTCCAACAGAGGAAGTGACGGAAAGCGAGATAGAAGAATTTGATTCTCAGGCAAGCGAACTATTACCGGATATGGAAGAAGATACTGAAAATACAACGGATTCGGAAACAGGTCTTACAGTATCGGATGCAATGGAGCAGGCGGAAGAGGAAGGAATTGATTTATACGCCATGGAAGCTGGTGAAACAGTCACTTTTATGGCAAAGACAAGTGCAAGAAGTGTACAGAAAGTATCTGTTACAAGAGGAACTCTGTATCGTTATGCGGATTATGGTTATGGTTCTTATCTTACCTATCAGTATACGGTTCAGTTTGGAAATGTATCTGCGACTGCTTACTGTGTACAGCCATCAAAACCGGGACCAGGAACAGGTAATTACACGATTAGTAAAGTCGGAGATGGAAAAACATTAGCTAAGGTATGTTATTACGGAACCAAGGCAGCAGGAGATGAAGGATTCTTTACAGAAGAGAATGGTTATGGAAATCTTAGTGCTGGAGCAAAATTCATTCTTGTTCATCTGGCGGCTTCTTATGCTAATGGAAGTGGCGACGCTTTTTCCGGAGCGAATAGTACAGCCAAGAATTTAGCAATGAAATTGTATAATTATTGTGTTTCACAGCCAGAAATACCGGATGTAGCAATGTCATTTTCTGATGGAGATGTAAAAGCTTATGTGGATGGCAATTCACAGAGAACCAAAGATATTACATTCAAAGCAGATAAGCTACAGACAATTACGATGAAGCTTCCGTCTGGTGTGAAACTTCATAATCTAAGCACAGGCACAACAAGTAAAGCTGGTGCAAGTGTAGAAATTTGCGGAGGAACAAAGTTTTATCTTTCTGCACCACTGACACAGGTGAGTGACGTGGCACAGAGCTGGTCTTCTACAATGAAGGGAAGTATTACAAAAGATTACTCTGCTTATAAAATCACCACCGGATCTGACACGCAGGATCTTGCGTTGGTATTTGGTGAAGGTGTGACAGATGAAAAATATATTGATTTCAAAGTGTCTTGGATTGAACAGGCTACGATCGAAATCGTAAAGAAAGACGATACAGCGGATGTCAATCTTGCAGGTGCAGTATTCGGTGTATACAGCGATGAGGCATGTACAAAGCTGATCACTCAGATGCCGGCAACAGATAAGAATGGAAAATCCTCTGTTACGATCATCAAGACACAGGATACCGTTTATCTGAAAGAGATCACAGCGCCACAGGGATATGTAGTAAATGCAACGGCAACAAATGTGAAACTGGTAGCAAGTAAGACCTCGGCTGTGACCGTGGAAAACAAGGAGCAGCTGGCAGAGCTTACCATTTACAAAGAAGGTCAGGTTCTTATCGGTGCAGAAGTCAGTGAGAGTGGAACCGTATTCCAGTATGAGAACCGCAGACAGAAAAATGCAGTATATAACGTGTATGCCGGAGCGGATATCGTAACTGCTTATGGCACAAAAGTGTACAGCAAAGGTGACTTGGTAAAAGAAAATCTGACAACAGGTGAGAATGGTTCTGTCACACTGAAAAACCTGCATCTTGGAACCTATGTGGTAAAAGAAGCAAAAGCACCGGACAATTTCTATAACGGCAGCGAAGAAAAGCCAGTGACTCTGACCTATGCCGGACAGAATAAAGAAGTTGTATTTGCAGATGTGACTTTTAACAACGAGAGACAGAAAGCAGATGTTTCCGTAGTAAAACAGGATAAAGACACCAAGAAACCACTGAATGGCGGTATTTTTGCTCTGTATGCATCCGATGATATTAGAAATGC
>ERZ772805.855-NODE-855-length-30403-cov-6.631804_pt1 | contig 30403 bp, 28 predicted proteins | sample MGYA00511344_ERZ772805 | MGnify/ENA primary metagenome ERZ772805 (study PRJEB29015, sample SAMEA2737730) | human gut metagenome | biome: human gut; feature: human-associated habitat; material: faeces | place: China | collected 2012 ...
ATGAAGGCGGAAGGGCAGTCCGTCTTGAAGCGTACGGCGACGTACGCGTAGCTCGTGGAGAGGGTGTAAGTCTTCGAGAAATCGAAGCTGTCCTCAGTGAAACGAGAAACCTCGCCCGAATTCACTGGAATTCGGACGGGGAGCTGTCACTTGTAGCTACGGGCTAATAGCAACTCAAACCCCGTTTCAGTTGTCATTAGCGGCTAATACCAACGAAAAGGCCTTTTCAGTTGATACTACGGGGCCAATACCAATAAAAACCCCTCTTCAGTTGGTATTACGCGAACGCCCCCGCACCGAAAGCGCAGAGGCGTCCCCGTCGCCCGGGCGGTCTCAACCGCCCCGAGCGACCTCATTTGTCGGTCAAACCCGATTCTCAGCACCAGGGCTTTTCGTCGGCGGCGTTGCGGCCGGCGATGCGCCCGAAGACCATGGCTTCTGCGTTGTTGCAGGCACCCTGATAGATCGGGCCCCACATGGAGCCGAGTTCGCCCGCGCCGTAGAGACGCAGAATCGTCTTCCCGAGGGCGCTCACGATGCGGGCCTTTTCGTCGCGGCGCGGACCGCCCTGCGTGTTGACAAGCGTCGGCCAGAGTTCAAGTGCGTAGTACGGCCCCTTTTCAAGCGGGGCCGAAACGAGCGGCGCATCGAAAGCGTAGGACTTCGCGGCCTTCTTCACGGGACGGCCGAAAAGCGTGTCCTTCCCGGCGCGGATGTCTTCGTTCCAACGCTTGATGGTCGCTTCGAGCTCTTCGGCCGGAACCTTGATGGCGCGGGCGAGATCGGCGATCGTATTGGCCTTCTTGACGAGGCCCATCTCGATTTCCTTTTCGCAGTCCTTCGACCAGGTGTGGTGTTCGCGGTTGATGGCCCAACCGGAACCGAGGCTGCTTCCGAGCGGCCCCATGCGAAGGGTCGCGTGGTCGAAGACGAGGTAGCACGGGATGCGCGGATAACGATGGTTCACGGCGTCGATTTGGCTCGCGACATATATCTGGCAGTGACCGTCCGTGAGTTCATTCGCAAAGCGGCGGCCGTCCTGGTCGACCCAGATGTAGCCCGCACCCTTGAGCGAGGCGGCAACGTTCGTCGAGTAGCCGGGATAACGGACATCGAGACCCGCGGAGTAGGCGTTCATGTGCCAGAGCTTCGCGCCCATGGACTGCGCCAGACGCAGACCGTCGCCGGTGTTGCCGGGATTGCCGAGCGCGCCAATGCCGGTGCCCATCGTGAAGTTCATGAGGCTTTCCTGGTCGAATTCGAAGCCGCCCGACTCTCCGACCGGCCCCTACCTTCGAGACACTTATTATCCATCAACTGTACTCGGTAGACAGTCGAAGAATACTTTCGCGCCTCAAGGCATTCCTCTTACAAGCAAAATTCCTTTGAACTTCAAGGAATTGTCGGGGAAAAACGACTTGTCGCGAAGGCGCCGCGGCTCTACACTCAAACTGCCTGCAGGTGTGCGTTGCGCCTGCCCTTTCGCAAGGAATTCTTCAAGTCAACGCAAAATCGAGGAGCGCCCATGTTTACCGATCGGGAAGTGATCGAAGCCATCCGCCGAATGAGAAAAGTCGGGAGCGACACCCAGGCCTGGGAAGTGAAGGAGTCGGTTCTCGATCTCCCCAGAAGCCTTCCCGAAACGATTTCCGCCTTCGCGAACCTACACGGCGGGATGATCATCCTGGGCCTCTCCGAGCGAAACGGCTTCACCCCCGCGGAGGGGTTCGACGCGGAGGCGACCTACTCGAAAATGCAGATCGCGGGCGACGAACTTACACCCGTCGTGCGCATGGAAATTGAGAAGGTCGCCTTCGAAAACACTTTCCTCGTGGTGGCGCGCGTTCCCGAAACGCCCCGGCACCTCAAGCCCTGCTTCGTCACCGCCCGCGGCCGCTACGAGGGCTCCTTCGTTCGGACGGGCGACGGGGACCGCCATCTCACACCCTACGAAGTCGACCGTCTCCTGGAGTTCGGACGACAGCCCCGGTTCGACGCCCAGGCGGTACCCGAATCGTCGATGGAAGACCTCCATCCCGAGATCCTCCAAGGCATTCTCTCGCGGGTCCGTCGACTCTCCCCGCGCGTCTTCGGAGGGCTTTCAGACGAAACGATCCTGATCCAGCTCGGCGCCGTGAAGAGAGTCGAGGGCGTCCTTCGCCCCACCCTCGCCGGGCTTCTCGCCGCCGGGATTTTTCCGCAGCGCCTCTTTCCCCGCCTCGAAGTCGTCTTCACGGTGTTTCCGGGCACGACCAAGACGGCGGACCCGAAGACGGGGCTGCGTTACATCGATTCCAAGGAACTGATCGGTCCCATTCCGGACATCCTATCGGAAGCGCTCGAGCTCGTCGAACGGCACATGAGCCGGGCGGGCGTCATAGGCAGTGACTACCTGCGCCGCGAGATTCCGGAATACCCCATTGCCGCGGTCCGCGAAGCGATCGTGAACGCCCTGCAGCACCGCGACTATTCGCCCGCGGGGCGGGGCACGCACGTTCAGGTGAATATCTATTCCGACCGACTCGAAGTGCTGAGCCCCGGCGGCCTCTACGGCACCGCGACCGTCGAATCCCTCGGAAAGGAGGGCGTTCAGTCGACGCGAAACGAAATCCTCTCGCGTCTTCTTTCCTACACGCCTTGCGGAGAGGGCTGTGTGGTGAAAAACAAAGGAAACGGATTCTTTACGATCCGGGCGTCGCTCGACGATTTGGGGATGCCGCCACCGAAAATCGAAAGCAGCCTCACCTTTTTCCGCGTGACCTTCGAAAAGAGAGACCTCGCAGGCTCAAGGGAAAAAGCGGAACGCTGGGAAAATCCCGCCGAAGGGATCCTGGCGGCGCTCGCCGAGGGAAAGGAGCTCTCCGTCGCCGAACTCGTGGTCCGCTCGGGACTCTCGCGCGCCACCGTCTCCAAATACGTCCGCGATCTGGTGGAAGAAGGGAAAATCGTTCCGCTCGAGCGGCCGAGAAGTCCGAAACAGCGCTACCGCCGGGTTCGCTGACCGGCAGATTGAAGACTTCCGCCGCCGGTGTGCGGCAACAAAAAGGGAGCGCCCGCTCCGTCCGAACAGACGGGATGAGCGCTCCCCGCGTCTCAGCGAGACTCGATCAGGCCCAAGCCTTCTGCGACGCCGCCATGGCGCCCGCCTTGCGGCCGTTCACGAGGCAGTCGAGCACCGCGCAGGCCCCGATGCGCACGGCACCGTGGATGCCGCCCACGCATTCGCCCGCGGCGAAGAGCCCCGGAATCGGACGGTCGGTCATCACGTCTTCGACCGAAGTGTCGACCTTCGTCGCCATGCCGCCCATCGCGTGATGGATCTTGGGCTCCATTTCGGAGACGTAATAGGGCCCTTCGTTCATGGGCTTGGCTTCCTTGTCGAAGGGCCGCCCGAAGTCTTCGTCCCGACCCTTCTTGAGAAGCTCGTTGTAGCGCGCGATTTCCGAACGCAGAACCTTCCCGTCAAAGCCGTAGGCTTTGGCGAGCGCGTCGGCGTCGGGGAACTTCTTCACGCTGCCCGCCGCGAGCATCTTTTCGAGAGCGCCCGGACGAAGCTTTTCGAGGTGCGCGACGCCGTCGGAGTCGGCGATCGAAAGGGCCTTTCCGCCCTTGTTGATGACCGTGAGGAAACTGTCGGTGAGCACCTTGCGGTCGCCGAATTCGTTCACGAAACGCTTTCCGTCGAGGCTCGAGACGTAGATCCCGAAGAGCGCCCCCGAGATCGACGCGAAGTGCGAGGCAATCCCCATGCCTTCTTCCACGGGCGAGCAGTTGGGCAGGCACTGAATCCAGTCGGCCTGAATGATGTTCGCACCGATGCGGCTCGCTTCGCGCCAGCCTTCCGACGTCGCGCCCGGCTGATTCGTCGTCTTGTACTGAGAACCCAACTTCGGGTCGAGACGGCGGCGGTAGTTCACGTCCGCACAGAAGCCCCCGAAGGCGAGCACCACGCCGCGGCGCGCACCGATCGTGCGGCGCTTGCCGGACTCGGGCTTCCCGAATTCATAGCCTTCGCGCACGACGATCCCCTTCACGCGCCCGTCCGCGTCGCGGACGATGGTGTCGAGAATCGTGCGGCGGCGGATTTCGACGCCGAGCTTCGCGAGGCGCTCGACCGCGGGCTTGATGATGCCCTGCCCCGTGCCCTCTTCCGTGATCATGCAGCGAAGAGCCGAATGGCCGCCTTTGCCCGTGAGATTCGTCTGCCATCGGACGCCCATTTCCTTGCGCGTCCATTCAAAGGTGTCCGCCGCGTCCTCGCAGAGGAAGCGGATGTGTTCGGGGTCGCCGAGGCCCTGACCGATGCGCATCATGTCGGCTTCGAGGGCTTCGGGCTTGTCTTCGATCCCTTGCTCGTGCTGCACGGACGAATTCGGCACGGCGATCATGCCGCCCGAAAGCGAGCTGTTGCCGCCGATGAAGGCCATCTTTTCGACGACCAGAACGTCCGCCCCCGCGAGCTTGGCGGAGAGCGCCGCGGAAAGTCCCGCAAAGCCCGAGCCCACGACCACGACGTCGTGCATTTCGTCGAATTTCGCGGGCATCGGATCGCGGCAGGCGGCCTTCGCCGAGAGCGCCGTCGCGCCCGTCAAGACGCCCGCCGCGGCGGCTCCGAGGAATTTGCGTCGATTGGCGGTGATGGTCATTCTTTTCTCCTTTTCGTTAAGCAAATGACTTTTGGAAGCGAACGCCCCGAAGGACGTCGCCGGTAGCGAAGGAAAATCCTAACGATTTGCCGTCCCCGCGCCCATCCGCACTTTTCCGAGCGAGAAAAGTCGTATTTTTCTTCCGCAATCCGCTTGGCGCCGTCCGTAGCGCTCTCCCCTAAAAGAAAAAGCGGGCGACCCGAAGTTTCCCGGACCGCCCGTTCCGACGTCTTCCCACCCATCCTCGCCCGGGCGACGCCGAACCCGCGGCTACCGAAGCCATTCACATTTTGGATGAAGGTTTCTTCAGAGTCCGTTTGGATCGCCTGACCAAAGCGGAAATGAAATACTGCGCCGCCATGGCCGCTCTCGGCGAGGGACCCTATGCCGCCGGAAAAATTGCGGAAATCATGGGAAAAGAAGTGACTCGGCTCGGTCCCATTCGTGCGGCGATCATTCGCAAGGGCATGATTTATTCCACGTCATATGGATTCGTTGACTTCACTGTCCCACTCTTTGCAGACTTCATGCGCCGCCAGAGGGAAAGCAGTTAAACCATCCCGAGGGAAAAAAGCAACATATAGCAAGATATGTCGAGATATAGTGAAATTCACTATATCTCGATAAACTTCATAATTCTCCTCTTTCCTCCCCTCTTCACGCCCACCCGCGTCCTTCTCGTCCGACTCCTGCGCTGCGCTCGTCAGGAACGCCCGCATCCATTTGGTGGAAGGGATCTTGGTTACTCTCGGCCGTCAAGGCCAGCCGCATCGTAAGTTTCGGTGTGCCCCGCTCGGATGCGAGAAGCGAAAAACCCCGCTCGTCAAAAACCGCCTCTGCGGTCGCCTTGGCTACGAGCGTCTTGCATTGGGTTGCCCCCCAGAGCAAGCGCACCAACGTCTACGCGGGCCGGGCCACGCGGTCGACCGTAATGACGGCGCAGCCAAATTCTCCGCGAAAACCATGGGCATCATCTGCGGAATGGCCCACAAGTTCTGAGGTTTTCTTTCTCGGGACGTCCCCGAGACCTGCTTCACGGAGGACGTTCAAGGGATTCCCTTGATGTTGCCGAAGGCTTTGACCATGCCCACCTGCGGCGATTCGGTCGTCTTGATTTCGATGGGATGGCATTCGATTCCGTCGAAAATCGAGAGATCGATCTCATTGAAACGCGTGTCGCGATAGAAATAGAAATGCGGCTGCCCGCCGTTGCGGACCCAACTTTTGAGCAACTCGACAATGACGATATTTTCGAAGAAACTGCCGCTGTTGCAGGCGTTGCGAAGCGCCTCAGCCGACGGGATATTGTAAAGCCAAGCGGCAAATCCCGTATCGATGAAATACCAAGTATGCTTGCGATTTAATGCAAAGCGGCATGGTCCCTTCGCTTTGCCCTCATTGGTTCACCCACTGCAGCAACGCGGGCAGCGCCTTCTGCGCGTCCTTTACGCCGAGACCGTAGGCGCGCCGCACGTCTTCCGGATCGCGCGAAAGCCGCCCGACGGGAATCGGCCGCTCGGGCCGGATCGAAAAGACGCGTCCCTCCTTGACGCGCTCGTCGATCAGGCGCTGCGTCGCCTCGTAGACCTCGGGACTCTTTTGAAAGCTCTCCACGAACTTCGGATATTTCGCGTACCACCACTTCGCCGCCCAGGCGTCGCGGTCGCGCACGGCGTGTTCTCTCGGATGCGTCTGAATCACGATGTTGTGCGTAAAGCCCATGCGCTCGAAGGCCGCCAGCGGAATGCGGTCCGTGCAGCCGCCGTCCAAAAGCTTCATCCCGCGAAATTCCACGGCGGGCGAGACATACGGCAAAGAGGCCGACGCGCGCAGGCCGTCGATGTCGTCCGTCAAATTCGGCAGCCGCAGGTATTCGGGGCGCCCCGTCTCGAGGTTTGATGCGCAGGCGTAAAAGGCCTTCCCGGAATTTTCGAAGGCTTCTTCGTCGAAGGGCACGAGCCGGTCGGGAATCTCGCGGTAGCAGAACGTCGGGTCGATGAGGTTTCCCGTCCTCACCCAGCGCCACAGACTCCAGAGACGCTCGTCCGCGGCGTAGCGCGTGTAGATTTCGAGACTTCTCCCCTTTTGCCCCGACACGAAGGACGCGCCGTGAATCGCCCCCATCGAAACGCCGATCACACCCTCGATGGGGAGCTTCTCGTCGATCAGGACGTCGAGGACGCCCGCCGTGTAGTGCGCGCGAAAGCCGCCCCCTTCGAGAACAAGGCCGAGACGGGAGGAAGTGGATGTCGTCATGGGAAACGGAGAGAAAAGGGTTGCAAAAAGGCCGCCGGACGCATCCGACGGCCCCTGAGGAAGAAAGGTCGAGTTACGCGAAGAAGCCGCGCAGACCGTAGGCGAAGATCGCGACGATCACGACCGGAATGATGTAGCGCACAAGCGCATACCAGACGCCCGTCGACTTGTGGACGAGCGCGCCGTTGTTGTCGATTTCGGCGACGGCGTTCTGCTTCATGACCCAGCCCACGTAGAGGGTCGCGCCCAGGGCCGTGATGACGAAGCAGATGTTGCCGCTCACGAAGTCGAAGGCGTCGAAGATGTTGCGGTCGAGAATGCGCACGTCGCGCCAGGGACCGTAGGCCATGATGCAGGGAATGTTCCCGAAGACGAAGACGCCGCCCAGAACCCAGTTGATCGCGCGGTGCAGAAGAATGCGGTGACGTTCAAAGAGAACGCTGATGATCACCTGGTAGATGGTAAGCGACGTCGTCAAAGCCGCGATGATGAGGAGAAGGAAGAAGACCACGGCGAAGAAGTTGCCGAGGAACATTTCCGAGAAGGCGATCGGGAGCGACTTGAAGACGAGCGAGGGACCCGAATCCGGAGCGAGGTGGGCGCTGAAGAGCGACGGGAAGATCATGAAGCCCGCCATGACGGCGACGAGCGTGTTGATGACGCCGGTGATGACGGCGGTCTTCACCATGTCTTCCTTCTGGTTCAGGTGCGAAGAGAGCGTGATCATCACGCCGAAGCCAAGCGACAAGGCGAAGAAGACCTGTCCGAGAACGTCGAGCAGCAGTTTCGGCGTGATCTTCGAGAAGTCGGGCATGAGGTAGAAGCGCACGCCCTCCATGGCGTTGTCGAGCGTGAGATTGCGGATCACCATGACGAGGAGGCACAAAAAGAGCGCCGGCATCAGGTACTTCACCGACTTTTCAATCCCCTCGATCACCCCCTTTCGCAGGATCACCCAGTTGATGAGCACGAAGACGAAGGTGAAGCACGCGATCGCGAAGGGCGAGTTTTCAATCTTGTCGGCGTAGAAGGCTTCGGTGACTTCCTTCGTAATCGGGCTCGAGAGGTCGAGCCCGCCCGCAAAGCCCGCGGCGCCCAGAAGAATGTGCCAGATGTAGGAGAGCACCCAGCCGCCGATCACCATGTAGTAGGCGAGAATCCCGAAGGCCCCCAAAAGCCCCGTGTAGCCGAAAACCTTCCAGAAGGCGCTCGGAGCCTTGCCGTCCGTCACGCCCGCGCGCACGAAGGCGTCGACGCTGTTCGACTGGGCGCGGCGGCCGATGACGTTTTCAACGAGTATGATGGGGATGCCCACGAGCAGCATCACGAGACAGAAGGTGAGCACGTAGGCGCCGCCGCCGTTTTCACCCACGAGATACGGAAAGCGCCAGGTGGCGCCGAAACCGATGGTCGCGCCGGCAACCGTGAGGATGTATGTCAAACGGCTGGACCAGGTTTGGCGTGTACTCATAAGGATTCTCCAGAGTTGTTGGTTATTGGAATGCACAAGAAACCGCGGGGTTCGCGGCGGCGTTTCGCCTGAGGGAGGGCGACGCGGCCGGTGCGTCCCTTGAGGGAATGCGGGCGCCCGGCATTCTTGTGCACGGAGAAGTCGAACCGACGGGGACGTTGGGGAGCATCCGCAAAGGTTCGAGACTCGGAAGTTTTCATTGTAGACCGAACCGGTCCGCCTTATGGCGCCATCACCCCTGCGAAACCCCTCTCTAATCGACAAGATGAGGGGTGCGAAGGGTTTTCCAGGAGCAAAACGCATCGTTCAACGGAAAAAACCGCATCGAATCGGACAGAGGGACTCTCAAGAAACGCCGGCAACTCCCCACGCACCGCCCGACATCGGGCGTCCGATTTTCGTAGCGGTGAAAGATTCACCGGAGACATTGCAACACCGCGCCCGCAAACTTGAAGGCAGAAAGGAGCAACGCCCCTGACATCTTCAAACCCTTGCACAACACGGCGCACAACGGCAAGAACTCTCCCGTGGAATCTCGTGCCGTCTAGGGAAAATCACAAATTTGCAACTTTTTGAGAATTTTGGTTCGCGTGATATAGTTTTTGCATCGCCGAATCGGAAAACCGTACCCGCTTCGACGCAACAGGATCAGAGAACCACCATGAACCTTCTCGATACAACCGGCCGCGTAACCCACGCCGCTCTTATGAGACATCTCGACGTCCTGGCCCAAAGGGCGGCTGGGAAAGCTGCGGCGTCCCCAACAAGCGGCTCACCGGCGGGCGCTCACGCCGCGCTCGCCTTCGCGGCGTTCCCTGAAACCTGCCCGCACACCCATGTTCAATGCGCCGACTCCGAGACTGCGAAGGCGCTTTCCGAAGACACGGAACTCCTTGGTCGTATTTTTGAAACGGCTGACAAGGCGGCCTCAGGCTTCCCGCCCGTCGGCTCCAAACCGTCCTGCAAAGAGGACGGCCTCACGATTCGACTTCGCAGCCTTCTCGAAGAAGTGCGGCTCGACCGAAGCGAACGCGAGGCGGGTACGCTTCAGTATCGCAAACCCCTCAAGCCCCTGAGCGCCTCGGCGATCTTCCCGCAAAAGGAAACCACTCTTCTTCGTCGAGACGAGACAGAACGAGAGTACAAACAACTCTTTGAAGCCTTCTCCCGTGCAGGGAACTCGATCGCGCCGGAACTCAAGGCGTCCTCCTCGTTGTGGCTCGACGCCTTTGACACGCTCTGGCTTACTTTCGGTCAGGCCGTTCCCGCCCTCACCGAGGGCGATGCAGAACCCGACGTGTCGCTCTACGACCACTCGCACGTCTCTGCCGCGCTTGCCGCTACGCTTTGGCGATGGGGACTCGAGCAAATCAAAGCCGGCGAGGAAACGCATGAAGACTTTGCCGCCTCGTTCGACGACCAAACGATCCTGGAAAAGGATTCGCTCCTTTTCATCCAGGGGGATTTCTTCGGAATCCAGAACTTCATCTTCTCAGGGCACGAAAAGACGAACGGCAAGATGGCGAAGATCCTGCGCGGTCGGTCTTTCTACGTGTCGCTTCTCACCGAAGCCTGTGCGCTTCGGATTCTTGAGGCCCTCGATCTTCCCTCGACCGCCCAGCTCACGAACGCGGCGGGAAAATTCCTGATCGTCGCGCCCGATACGCCGGCAACCAGAGAAAAACTCGAGGCCCTGCGTCCCGAGATCGACGCGTGGTTCATCCGTCATACCTGTGCGGAAGCGGGAATCGGCATTGTGTGGCAGGGCGCCCGGCTTTCGGACCTCCGAGCGGAGCGTCTTCCTGCACTCATGACGAAGCTCGTCCGAACGCTCGAGCGCGCGAAACTGCAGCGCTTTGATCTTTGCACGGGGGCGTCCGTTCCCGAAGTGCTGCCCGTCGACTTTCCCGAAGGCGTCTGTGCCTGGCAGGGGCGGTGGCCGGCCGACCGCACGGTCGACGCAACGCCCTCCTGCGCCGTCTCGCGAGATCAGATCCGCATCGGCGAAGCGCTCCCGAGAACATCCCTTCTGCTTCTGCTGCGCGATGACGAGCACGGCGTGCTTCCCAACGGCTGCGAAGCGCTCGAACTGCCGCTCTTCGGATACCGCGTGGTTTTCGCCAGTCTTTCGCAATTCTCCGCCCTCGTCAAAGAGCGCGGCATCGATGCGGTGCGGCGCGCCTGGGACTTTACCGTCCCGCACACGGCGGACGAAGTTCTCTGGAAGGGCTTCGCACGCCGCTCGATCAACCGCTACGTGCCGCGCTTTGTGAAGGGCGAGGAAAATCTGAACCCCGTCTATGAAGGACTCGACACCGAAGACGTGGGACCGCAACGCATCAAGCCTTTCTCCTGGCTTTCGCGCGAAGATCTTTCCCTCGAAGAGGACGGCACGATCCGAGGCGTGGACGCGATCGCCCACCTCAAGGGCGACGTAGATCAGCTCGGACGCATCTTCCAGGAAGGCCTCGCCGACCCCGTGCTGAAGGGTTCGGGCGTGACGCCCCGCCGTCGTCTCACGTTTGCGAAGACGGCGCAGCTCTCGCGCGAAATGAACGCCTTCTTCTCGGTCTACGTTCCCTTCCTCTGCCGAAGCGAACACCCCTCGATCTATACGGTCTTCGCGGGTGGAGACGACTTCAGCTTCATTGGTCCGCGCGGAAAGACCCTGACCTTCGCCGCGGAGCTTCGCGAGCGCTTTGCGGACTTTGCCGCCCACAATCCGGAAGTTCACTTCAGCGCGGGCTTCACGGTCGCCAAACCCGGCATTCCCGTTCGAGCCCTCTCGGACGCCGCGGAAGCGGCGCTGGAAACCGCCAAGGCTTCGGGTCGAAACGCCGTCACGATCTACGGTCTCACCTTCCCGTGGGAAAAGTGGGAGGAACTGCACGGCATCGAGGAGAAGCTTGAGCACCTTCGCGAACATTGGGATCTCTCCACGAGTTATCTCTATTCGCTCTTTGAACTTCTCGAACTCGCCGGTCGTCGGGACGATCCTCGAAGCAGCGTCTGGCGAAGCCGTCTTTGCTATCGGACCGCACGTTTTGCAAGGGACGCCTGCCGCAGCAACGACGGAGACGTAGCGACCTTCACCGAATCCCTGCTTTCCGTCATCGGCGCCGGCATTGAATCCGAAGGCGAACGCTTCCGCGTGCCGCTCACAAACCTCTTTTACCGCATTCGCGTGTACCGCAAATAGAGCCGTCTGTCACTCATAGGAACCGCATCATGATCACTTTTAATTTGTCCGCGCCCGATAGGACGCTCTTTTCGGATACGGCCCGCGATCTTGCGCTGGCCTGCACGCCGGATCGAGACAAGAAGAAAAAGAACGCCACGACACAGATTCGGCGCTTCTATGACGAAGTCGTCTTCTGGCACGACCGCGTACTCAAGGAAAGCGACCCGGAATTGGGCTTTCTAAAGGCAGAACCCTTCATTCAGATGTTGAAGGCGAAAGCCCACTACGCAAACGGGCGGGACCTCATCGACGACACGTGCCTCGACTTTCTCGTTCGACTCGCCGACCAAATCCGCGACGTCGAAACCCTGAAGAACGGAAAGCTTCTTTTCGAATCCTTCATGGGCTACAAGAAGTACTTTGAAGAAATCCGGAAATAAGGCGGGAGGAACGCAACATGAAACTCGACAACATCATCACCGTCCAAGCCGACCTGATCTGTGAAACGGGTCTTCACGTGGGCGCGAGCGACACCGAAATGCACATCGGCGGCGTGGACAACAGCGTCATGAAGGATCCCGTCACGGGCGAACCCTTCATCCCCGGTTCGAGCCTCAAGGGCAAGATGCGCTCGATGCTTGAGTGGCGCAGCGGCCTCGTGGAGGAAACGCCCCTTTCCTGGAAGACTTACAAGGAAACGAAGGACGACGAAGCTCTTCGAATTCTGAAGCTCTTCGGCCTTGCCGCGAGCGATCGCCCGAACGTCGACGAAGCGCGCTTCGTGGGACCCACGCGTCTTTCCTTCTGGGACGCCTCGCTCGACCCCGACTGGTCGCGCGAATACTACGAACGCCACCGCGTCTGGACCGACGTCAAGACGGAAAACATGATCAACCGCATCACGGGCGCGGCCGAACATCCCCGTCAGACCGAACGCGTTCCGGCGGGCGCGAAATTCCGTTTCCGCGTCGGCCTCAAAGTGATCAACGGGGAAAAGGACCTGCTCGACGTTCTCTTTGCCGGCATGAAGCTCCTTGAACTCGACGGTCTCGGCGGCTCCACCTCCCGCGGTTACGGGAAGATCCGCTTTGCGAACGTCACGGTCGACGGAGAAGACGTGACGGAGCGCTTCAACGCCGTTCCCGCCTTTGAAAAGCGCTGAGGTTGCTCTATGACCCGCTATTGCGTGCAGATTCATCCCCTTTCTCCCTTCGCCTCTGCAATGACGGGCGGCATGCTCTTCGGACATGTGGCCTGGAGCGTTCGGGAGGCTTTCGGCGAAGAGCGCCTGACGGCGCTCCTCGAAGGCTATTGTTCGGGACGTCCCTTCGCCGTCCTCTCGGACGCCTTCCCGCACGGCTTCGTACCGGTTCCGGCGGTTCCCGCCCACGTCTGGCGACGCGCCGAATCGGTCAAGGATAGAAAGCGCCTCAAAAGCCTCAAGTGGCTTCCCGTCGAAGCGCTTTGCAAGTCTCCGATCGCATGGCAAAAGGAGGCCCGGGACAACATCGGCGTGAGCGCCACGCAGGAAGGTCCCTTCGTGCGCGAAGTCTGGCGCACGCACAACAGCATCTCCCGCCTCACGGGAACGACGGGAGAAGGTCCCTTCGCGCCCTATGACGTGAGCGCGAACGTTTTCGCCCGCGGACAGACGCTCGACCTTTACGTCGACCTCGATGAAGAGCGTCTGTCCGCCGATGAATTCGAAGATCTTCTCAAGTCCGTCGGCAGCTTCGGTTTTGGCCGTGATGCGAGCACGGGGGCCGGCAAGTTCGACGTGGAGGCGATGGAAAAGCGCCCCGACAACGACGCTTCCCGCGGATGGCTCGCACTCTGCGCCTCGGCGCCCTCGGGGTCGGGATTTGACGGCGAACGTTCCTTCTATCGTCCGCTCACCTATTTCGGACGACACGGAAACGTCCGCGCCAATGAAGGAACGCCCTTCAAGAAGCCGATCGTCCTTGCCGACACCGGAGCCTTCTTCTGGTGCGATGAACCTCGTGCCATGCAATGGACGGGAAAGGGCATCTCCGGACATTCGGCTTATGCCGACGCGGTGCATCAGGGCTACGCCCCGTTGCTGCCCGTTCCGGAACTCCAACCGGAGGATTTCGAATGACTGACGCCAGGATCACAAGCCAAGCGATTTCCCTCACGCCTTTGTCGCCCCTTCACATCGGCTGCGGCGAAGACTACGAACCGACGAACTACGTTATCCATCAGAACGTCCTTTATTCGTTCGACCCCGCCGTCGCCCCGCTGGACGCGGCGCTTCGAAAGGAACTCCTCGCCGCCGTTCGGTCGGGCAGCATTCCTTCCGTCGTCAAATTCTTTCAGCGAAACGCCGATACCTTCCGCGTCTTTGCCGAAAACGCCCTTCCCGTTTGCGGCCAGTGCGTGAAAACGCACCGCTTGATGGCGGAGAAGGGTGAAGGTCGAAACCAAAACAAAATCGCCCGCACCACGTATTGCGCGACGAACGAAGGGAATGCCTACTACCTTCCCGGAAGCGCCCTCAAAGGCGTCATACACACGGCACTTTTGAACCGCGTGAACGCCGGTGCGCCGCGCGACATCAAGGACGATTTGGACAAGAAAATCCTCGGCGGAACTTTCTCGGACTCTCCCATGCGTTTCCTGAAGGTCGCGGACTTGTTGCAGACCAAGCCCGTACCCTCGCGCATCGTCATGGCTCGCCGCTGCTACAAGGGAGACGGTCAGGCTCTCGATCGTCAGGGCGGCATTCCCGCTCCTTTTGAAATTCTCGATCGGGGCGCCGTGCGCCCCTTCCGAGGATCCCTCAGCCTCACGCCGCCGAACGCCGAACAACGCGCCGCCCACGTCTACGGCTCCGCCGAAGAAATCTTCCGGGATCTCAACGCCTATTACGCTCCGATTCTGAAGAAGGAAATCGAAAAGTACGCCCGCATTTCGGAAGGCCGCGCCTGGAGCAACGCGCTCTCGCAGCTCCTCCGAAAACTCGAGAAAGACATCCGTCAAAACCGTGTCGCGGTCATCCGCATCGGGAAAAACGTCGGAGCGGAAAGCATCGTCCTGCAGGGCGGCATTGCCTCCATACATAAAATCAAAGGGAAAAACACTGCTACAACGGAATGGCGCGTCATGAACGGACAAGAAACCCTTCCCTTTGGGTGGTGCCTTCTCGAATGTTCGGATGATCCCGTGCGGGAAGCGGTCAAAACCTTTTGTGCCAAACAACCCGACACACCCGTCATCGATCTCACGAACCTTTTTGAAGAAAGAAAGGCGCGTATGGAAGAAGCTCGTCGAAAGGAAGCTGAGGAAGAGATTCACCGGCAGGAAGAGACGAAAAAGCGCCTGCTTGCAGAAGAGGCCGCCCGCGCAGATGATGTCCGCCGTTCGCAACTTTCTCTCGAGCAACTTCATCTTGAAGATTTGGTCAAGAAACTGAAGGCCGTTTCGGGCGACGTGAAGCCCGGGTCCGAACCGTACAACGAAGTCTGGAGTTTCCTTCAGACGGCACTCTCTTGGTCTGCGGATCTGCAGATCGAAGTCGCCCGGGAACTGGGCCCCGTCGCCAAGGCGAAAAACATGTATCAAGGGAAAAAGGCGAAAGAGCTTAAGGCAATCTTCCGCACCCTGCGACAGGAGAATTGATTTTCATGATCGCCCAACTCCCCACGGAATGGCCGATCGCGCGCTATCGGTTCGACATGTACGTGACGAAAACAATGTTTTGGCCCGATTACGCGGGCTCCGCGATCCGCGGAGCCATCGGTCGAGCTCTGCTCAAAACGGCCTGCATGACACATCGACCGACCTGCCCCGAGTGCATGCTCTACCGCACCTGCCCTTACGCCGTCCTTTTCGAATCGGCGCCGCCTGAAGAGCACGTTCTGCAGAAATTCAGTCAGATTCCGCACCCCTATGTAGTCGAAGCTCCCGCGTGGGGACGGCGCACGTCGGAACCCGGGGAAGCGTTTTCCTTTCACATGGTGTTAATCGGAAGGGCGCTCCACCAACTGCCGCTCATCATTTTCGCCGTGCAGCGCGCCTTCGCGGGCGAAGTTGCCAAGGGTTCCGCCGAACTCGAAAGCGTGAACGTCGAAGTGAACGGCACGTACCAGTCGGTGTACGGTGCGGCACAGCGCTCCGTCATCCAACATCCGAAGACCGTAAAGCTTCCCGACTTTCCCGAGTCGCAAAACGTGACGCTTAGCTTTGCCACGCCCCTTCGCCTGCAAAACAACGGGCGTAACATCGGGATTCGAGAAATCGTACCCGGCACGCTTCTAAACGCTCTGGTTCGACGAATCGGCCTGCTGATGGAATTTCACGCCCGGAAAATTGAACCTGACTACTCGCGCCTGTCCGCGCTCGCACGCGGCATCCGCAGCGAGAACCAGCTTCGCTGGCGGAATTGGAGTCGTTACTCGAGCCGTCAGGATCAGAAGATCCGATTGGGCGGGGTTGTCGGAGATTTCACGCTTTTTGAAGTGCCTGCGGAGTTACAGACTTTCCTTTATCTTGGTCAATGGATACACCTGGGTAAGAGTGCGGTTTTTGGATTGGGAAAGTACAAACTACTTGATGCAAATCAAACCTTAGAGAAAAGTCACGACAGAACGGATAAAATTGGAACGGATCCTCTGGAACTCAACAGCGAGAAACCGTTGACCGTCGGAGCGGTTCGAATGAAACCCTGATTTCGAAGGGATTGAGACCCCGTTTCCTTGTGGAAACGCACGACTACCCGCGTTCGAATGAAACCCTGATTTCGAAGGGATTGAGACATGTTGTCTTCCGTGAAGCCGTGCGCGGTGTAGGTTCGAATGAAACCCTGATTTCGAAGGGATTGAGACCTGTCGTGGTCGGCGTCGATGCCCGCCTCCTTCAGTTCGAATGAAACCCTGATTTCGAAGGGATTGAGACTTACGACGGGAAACAAACATGGCAAACCTCCATGTTCGAATGAAACCCTGATTTCGAAGGGATTGAGACAGAGAAGCATGGTCATTGACAACCATAGTTATCTGTTCGATTGAAACCCTGATTTCAAAGGGATTGAAACTCCACGCTATGGAATCGGCCGTGGTTATGCATGGATTTGAATAAAATCTCGTACGGGATGGATTTACCCCATCTAATTTCTACATTGATTGCCGACCCAAGATCCTTCCAACAACAAAATTAAAAATCACAAACTTGCGATTTTCAAGATCTCTCTTTGAGCACGATAGAATGACCTCATCGGAGGTTCCCCATGGATCGATGCATCTACTTAATTTGCTATGACATTTCCGACCGCTACGCTCAAAGAAAAGTTCACAACCTTGTGAAAGCACACGCAATTGGAGGACAAAAATCCTTTTACGAGTGTCTGATGTCTCAAAATGAGTTACACGCCCTGGTCAACAACATTCAAAAAACAATGAATCCGACAACGGATCGACTTCATTATTTTCAACTCGATCCCCGGAGCAAACCGCTCTATCTCGGAACCGCAAAACGGCAATCCATCCGGCCGTTTCTGATTTGTTGAATCATCGATCCCGCATGCAAATCTGATCAGCATCCCCATTTACTCATTCCAGTTCACAAGGTCCAACATGAGCAGTCTCTATATTGATCGACGCGGCGTGGAAGTTCGCCTCGACGGCGAAGCGCTCGCCTTTTATGAAAAGGGAGCACGCGCCGGCACCATTCCCTTGGCACCGCTCGAACGCGTCTTCCTTCGCGGCGACGTTATCCTGCACGCCAACCTGCTCGGCAAGCTTGGCGAAAAGGGGATCGGCGTGGTTGTGCTCTCAGGCCGCAAGGCGGAGCCCTCTCTTCTGATGGCTACGCCACACAACGATGCCTCGCGCCGCATCGCTCAATTCCGGATGTCACAGAATCCTGAGTTTTGCCTGAAAATCTCCAAGCAGCTGATGGAAAAGAAGCTCAAGGGACAGATCGCGCTTCTCGAAACGATCTTGGACGGGAACTTTCGACACCGCTTTCTTGTCGGACACCGTCAACGTTTTATGAAGGAAAGCCTTGAGAAGATGGCTGCGTGCGCCGATCTTGCCTCGCTTCGCGGCCTCGAAGGCGTTGCCACGCGCGAATACTTTCAGGCGCTCGCTGAAGTGCTCCCCAAGTCTCTGGGATTTCACGGACGAAACCGCCGGCCGCCGAAAGACCCCTTCAACGCGGTACTTTCGCTCGGCTACACGCTGTTGCAGGCCGAGGCGTCCATTGCACTCTACGGGGCCGGTCTCGACCCTTACGTCGGGTTCTACCATGCACTAGAGTACGGTCGTGAATCCCTCGCCTGCGACGTTGTTGAGGCCTTACGTCCCGAAGTGGATCGATTCTCCATCCAATGTTTTCGCGAACAAACGTTGCGTCCGGAAGACTTTTCCACACCGGACGACGGTTCCTGCCTTCTTGGCAAAGCCGGCCGCGAGCGTTTTTATCCGGCCTGGGAAGCTTTCGCCGAGGAATTCCGCCGTCAGTTGACCGGTGCAGCGAACGATCTGGCAGACATGTTGCAGAAGTCTGCCGCACGACCGTCCTGAAGGAGCCCCCTTGAATACCTACGTCATCGGCTACGACATCCGGGATCCGAAACGACTCGTACGGGTTCATCGAAAAATGCTCAATTTCGGCATTCCGATCGAATACAGCGTTTTTCTTCTGGAGGGAACACCGGGCGACGCGCTTCGCTGCGCCCGCGTCATGCGGCCCCTCCTGAATCTGAAAGAGGACGACGTCCGCTGCTACCGCCTTCCATCCCGCGGAACCCGCGGACATAAAGGAAAAAAGGCGTTCCCCGCCGGAATCACGTGGACTGTCTTTCCCAGAGAAACGGCAGTCTCCGAAATGGAGCCCGAAGAATATCTTTCCCGCGAAACCCTCGAATCTTTCAACGTCAAAGAAGGACGATTCTTTTCATGACCGTTTGGTTTGTTTCCCGTCACCCCGGAGCCGTGGCCTGGGCAAAAAGCGAAGGGCTTCCCGTCGACCATTGGGTTGAACATCTTCGCCCCGAAGAGGTGAAGGCGGGCGACGTCGTGCTCGGAACGCTCCCCGTGGGACTCGCGTCCGAGGTCTGCGCCCGAGGCGCTCGGTTTTTCTCGCTCACGCTCGACCTCACGCCCGAGGCCCGCGGAAAGGAACTCGACCTCTCCGCCGTGCGGGCTTTCCGGGGACGCCTCGAAGAGTTCGTCGTGACGAGACGTCCCGGCGGCGTTCCTCTTTGCCGGTCGTGACAGACGTACGAATCGATGTGAAAATGAACCGAAAATCCGCATTTCGATTTCCTTTCATTCTCGCGCACCCTTTTTCACGAACATAATAGTTTGATTTTTTTTCACTGTTGAGTGAAGTCGTCGCCTTCACACCCATTTTTTTTCAGACTTTCGACATGCCCGTTACCGCTCCGAACACTCATCTTTGCTTCGTATCGCAACAGGCGGCCGCCAATCTGCTGCCGCTTCTTGACCGCGACTTTGCTCCGAAGCGAGTCCTCCTCTTCGTGACACCTCAGATGTCCGAATCCGCGCGCAGTCTGGAGGAGGCGATCAAGCTTCTCCCCTACCCGATCGAATGCGAACGCGTGCCGCTCGTCAATGCCTACGATGTGGAGGTGCTCGAAGACCTTCTTTTGACGCTCGTCGAGAAACTCGACAAGGGGACCGCGGTGAATCTGACGGGCGGAACGAAACTCATGAGTCTCGTCGCGCAACGCGTCGCGCAGCTTGCCGAATTCGACAGCTTCTACCTTCAGCACGACACGGGGGAAGTGCTTTACTTCGGCGCGGATGTCCGCGGGGTCCGGAAGATTCCGCTTCGTTTTACGAACCCCCTTCTTCCCTACCTGCGCGCCTACGGGTTCCGCGCGGAAGAAACGAAGCGGTCAATGCCCTTCACGAAGGAGCTCCTCACGCTCTCGGAAGAACTCGTCCGGAGCGACTCCTTCGCCAACCTGGTGCCGACCCTCAATTACCTGGCATCTTCAGCCAGGGAAACCCTTTGCGCGGACGGCAGGGACATCGATCGTGATCCGACACAAGCCGCCCTCGTAGATCGACTCGTGGAAGGCGACCTTCTCTCGATTCGAGAAGGCAAGATCCGATTCACCAATGAGGCGACGAGATTTTTCGTCAACGGCGGCTGGCTCGAAGAGTACGTCAGCGACTTGATCCGCAAGTTGCGGCTCCCTGGGCTTCTCGTCGAAACAAACCTCACGGTCGAATACTGCGAAGGTCATGAATCGAAAACGAATCTTTCGGGAACGCACAACGAACTCGACGTCCCGGTCTGGTACCGCAATCGGCTTTACGTGTTCGAGTGCAAAACGATCGACTACGGCAAAAACGATGCAAACGACGCACTCTCAAAGCTCGGGCTTCTCGCAAAACGATTGGGGAGCGCCGTGCAGGCGGTCCTGGTTACTTTCGTCCCCCTCAAGGAAAAGGATCTGCAACGTGCCAAAGACCAGAAGATCAAGGTCCTCACCCGTTCCGATCTGCGGCGCGGAGGAGAAGTGTTCCGAACGCTCTTGGAAGAATGAGGCGCCTGCGCATGACGCAGACGCCCCCGACTGTGTACCGGGCAGACGCGATGAAAAGGAGGAAAAGCGTGAAATTCGGAAATTTCCAAAAAGAAACGACGGCGCGTGCCCCCAGAAGACTGCTCGTCGCCGTCGTCGGCATGTCGCCCCAGGTCGTCACCGAAACGATTTGGGCCCTGATCAAAGAGCGTCGTTTCTGCCCGGACGAAGTACGGCTCATCACCACCTGCAACGGACGAAACCGTGCCCTGCGCGACTTGCTCGATCCGACTGAAGGCCGCTTTCACGTCTTTTGCCGCGACTACGGACTCGTCGGAAAGATTCGTTTTGACGAAGATTCCATCACCGTCATTCAGGACGACAAAGGACGGGAACTTGACGACATCCGCACCCCCGAAGAGAACGCCGCCGCAGCCGACACGATCGTTCGCGTGATCGGAAACGCCTGTTCGAACCCGAACACGATCGTGCACGTCTCGATTGCGGGCGGGCGAAAGAGCATGGGATTCTTTGCGGGTTACGCCATGTCGCTTTTCGCCAGGGCGAGAGACTCGGTTTCGCACGTCTTGGTGAACGAGCCCTTCGAATCGAACCGCGACTTTTTCTATCCGCCGCCCGAAGAGAAGGAAATCGTGGACGCCCGCGGCGTCGCCTTCTCCTCGTCGAATGCGCGCGTGATGCTCGCCGACATTCCGATCGTGCGGCTGAGAACGGGCTTGCCCGAAGACCTTCTCACCGGCGACGCCTCTTACGGACGTGCCGTAGAAGAAGCGCAGAGGGCGCTTTTCCCTTCCACCGCCGTCATTTTCCGAGACGATGCGCGGGGCGTCGTTTGCGACGGCATCGACGTTTCCCTCGCTCCGGCGCAATATGCCGTCTTCCGGTGGATGGCCGAGCGCGCGAAGAGAAAGGAAGCGCCCGTTCGTCCGGGTCTGCATCACGCCGAAGAGGAATTCTTTCCCCTCTACGAGCGGCTCTTTCCGACGCGTCCCGGCGACATCGAACGAGCCAGAAAGGCGATTCGTTCGGACGAAGACTTTCTCAAGTACTTTCAGGAGAAGCGCTCGCAGATCGGTTCGGCCGTCGCGAAGAAACTCGGACGGGCTTCGGCCGGACGCTTTCGGATCGTCACCCACGGAAAGCGTCCCTTCGTCGCCTACGCGCTCGCCCTCGAGCCCGACGACATTCAACTTCCGGTCGCGGAGGATCACTGAAACGACCGGCCCAATACCGTCATTCCACAGCCAAGGAGGAAACAACATGACCAAAACCCTGCTTCTCGGCACTCTTTTCGCGGGTCTCACCGCCCTGAGCCTTCCCGCGACCGCCTTCCAGATGTACCCCGACGGCACGTACGGGCCCGACGGCGACTCGACGATGGCTCCCGACGGAAGCTACCACTCGGGACGTTCAACTCAGATGTATCCCGACGGGAGTTACGGACCTTCGGGGGACTATCACATGCACCCGGACGGTTCCTACGGTCCCGGGCACAACAGCTACATGCGCCCCGACGGCTCCTACGGCTCGACGCCCGACTACGAAATGACGCCGAGCGGCGGCTACGTGGACCGTCCGAACACGGATCCCTGGGGCAGCAACAACGGCATGAGCCCCTGGCCATGAGGTTTTGAGGAGAGTCGGGGATCGGAGAAAGTTCCGATCCCCGCCGTGAGAAAAGGAGGAAGCAATGGCGCGCTTTCAGAGAGAAAAGGGAATCAACCTTTCGCGGGCCGTTCGCATCGGCTGTCAAGCCGTGGGCTTTGCCGGTCGCACGAGCGTGCACCTCGCTACGGGCATCCTCGCGGGCACCGCCGCGACGATCAACACTGCGGCAGGAGCCCTCAACGACGTCTGCCACGGGCGCACCGAAAAGGCCTTTGACCGTGTGGGCCGGCGCGTCGATCAGGTCGTTGCGGGATTCGGACAGGCGCTCGACGGCACCGCACAACTCGTGGAAGACGTGGCCAAGGCGCCCTCTCCCGAAGCCTTTTTGTCAAACGGAAAGAACGCCCGCCGCGCGGCCTTCATCGCGTCGCTCGGGATCGGGGCGTTGGCGGGCGCGAGTCTGCTCGACAGCGCGGGCGACGCCGATGTGGACGCTGACGTGGGCGGTTTGGAAGGAATGCCCGAAGGGACCTTCACCTACGCGTCCCTGCCGGAAGGGTCGGTCGAAAACGGCATGTTCGTGGGAGACGAATCGGACCTTGAGGCGCTCATTGATGCGGGCAAGGACCCGACCGCCGAACACGTCGAGGCGGAAGACTCCGTGCGCGATCCGGGCGTAAGGGCGGCGTTCTTGGCGCAGCACGGCTACGACGAGCTTCCCGAGGGCTACGAAGTGCACCACATCCAACCGATTTCCGAAGGCGGAGCCGACAGCGTCGACAACATGATTCTCGTCTCGGAAGCCGAGCACGACGAGATCACGGCGGCGCACCGCGAGTATTACGGGTGGAAGGCGTAAGACCCCGGTCTCTTCACGACGAACGGCTCCGATTCAAGACTGAAATCGGAGCCGTTTTCGTTTTGAAAAAGCGCTCGGGCGATCAGTCGGAAGGTTCGCCGTGCGTACCGTGCGCCGCCTGCCACGCCTCGAATTCCTTCTGCATGGCGAACCACATGGTCGCGGGCGGGCCTTCGAGGTTGCCGGCGATTCTCTCCGCAAGGTCCTGCGTGATGGGAGCCTTCTCCTCGAGCACGGCGAGAAGGTCTTCCAATTCGACGCCGATGCGTTTTGCAAAGATTCGGGGCTCGATCCCAAACTCTTCGAGATCTTCCCGGAGATATCGGCCGGGGTGCGGCGGAATGTACGTGCCGTTCATGAAATTCTCCTTGTGCGGTTATCCTGCAGTCTCAGTGTAACGACGCAGTGCGACAGACAATGTCGCATACAAACCCGACGCCCCGCCTTTTGCCCTCCTCCCCCTAGCGAACCCGCTACACTTTGCCTCGTCTTTTTTCTTCCTTTTCGTCAGCCCGCATGCCCGAACCCGCCACCGGAACGCTCTACATCGCCGAAAAACCGTCGCTCGGCCGCGCCATCGCGGAGGGCCTCGGCATCGTCCGCCGGGAAAACGGCTTCTTCGTCTGCCGCAACGGCGCGACCGTCACCTGGTGCTTCGGACATTTGTTCGAGCAGGCCGAACCCGACGCCTATCTCCCCGACGACATCCCGACCACCAAACGCGGCAAGAAGATGTGGCGCCTTCGCGACCTCCCCGTGATCCCGACCGAGTGGAAAACGCTCGTGCGAAAGCAAAAGGGCGTCAAGGGCCAGCTCTCCGTCATCGGAAAGCTGATCCGCTCCTCGGCCGTCATCGTGAACGCGGGCGACCCGGACCGCGAGGGGCAACTCCTCGTCGACGAAGTCCTCGAGCACTTCCGCGTGCGAAAGCCCGTGAAGCGCTTCTGGGTGTCGGCGATCGACCCCGCCTCCATCAAGAAGGGACTCGCCGCGCTCAAGGAAAACCAGGGCTACGCCGGCATGCGCGACGCGGCCCGGGCACGCTCTCGAGCGGACTGGCTTCTCGGCATGAATCTCTCGCGCGCCTACACCCTCACGGGCCCGGGCGGCCTCATCGCCGTCGGGCGCGTGCAGACCCCGACCCTTGCCATGGTCGCGCGGCGCGATTACGCCGTGCGGCACTTCGTTCCGAAGCCCTATCTCGCGATCACGGCGAATCTCGCCAAAGACGGCGCGGCATTCCGCGCAAAGTGGCAGCCCAAGCCCGGCCAGCCCGGGATGGACGAGGAAGGCAAACTTCTTCTCGACATTCCCTTGGGCCGCGCCTTGGTCGAACGCCTCGCCAAGGAAAAGACCGCGACGGTTCTCTCCGCGGAAACCAAGCGAAAGCGCGTTTATCCGCCCAAGGTCTATTCGCTCGCCGACATTCAGGCGGAAGCGAACCGTCTCTACGGCTTTACGGCCGAGGAGACGCTCGCGGGCTGTCAGGCGCTCTACGAAAAGCACAAGGTGACGAGCTACCCGAGAACGGATTCGTCCTACCTTCCCGAATCCCAGCACGCGGAAGCCCCGGGCGTACTCGCGGCAATCGCGAAAACTTTCCCCGCGACCGCCAGGGCCGTGGAGAAGGCCAATCCAAGCCTCAAGAGTCCCGTCTTCAACGACAAGAAGGTGACCGCGCACCACGGGATCGTTCCGGTCGCGCACGCCGTCGACTGGGCGCAGTTGTCGGAGAGAGAACAAAAGCTCTACCGGCTCATTGCGAAACGCTACATCGCGCAGTTCTTTCCCGTGCACGAGTACGACGAAACGGTCGTGAAGCTCTCGGTCGGCGACGAAGTCTTCTCCGCGCGCGGACGAGTGGTCGCGGTGAAGGGCTGGAAGGCGCTCTACCAAAAGGCGGAGAAGAACCTTCCGGAAAAGCGCCCGACAAAAAAGCGCAGGAGTGACGACGTAGAAACCGAGGACGAGGACGCCTCGCAGACGCTTCCTCCTCTACGGAAGGGCGACGTCGTCGACGTCCTCTCGGTCGAGGGACGCGAAGATCAAACGAAACCGCCCGCCTACTTTACGGAAGGCACCTTGATCGCTGCGATGGAGACGATCTGGAAGAGTTTCGACGATCCCCATCTGCAGGAAAAGTTGAAGGAAGCGGGCGGGATCGGAACCCCCGCGACGCGGTCCATGATCATTCAGGAGCTGAAGCGAAAGAACTACCTCGAGACCGAGGGAAAGAAACTCCATTGCACCGAAGAGGGTCGGCAGGTGCTCCTCACCGCCTCCCCCAAGGTGCGAAGCGCCGTGATGACGGCGCAGTTCGAGGCGAAACTGCAGGAAATCGAGCGCGGCACGACGACGCTCGACGCGTTCGTCGCGGAGTACGAGGACTTCATTCGGGCGGAGTTGGCCGAAGTGACGGCAAAGCGGGAAGGCGGCAAAACCGCCCCGAAGACGGTCGGCGCGCAGGGAATCGTTTCGGAAGCGTCGGTCGGATGACGGCCCGCACCGAACGGAACGGCCGTCGCGGCCCTTCGTCCGCAGGTTTTGCTTTCGGCAAAGGAAGGATCGGGAGGACTCTCTTTGATTCGGACTTGCCGCAGCCTTTCGTGCCGGCGTAAAAAGCCCCGGAGAGCATCACGCCTTCCGGGGCTTGGGCAAGTCAGGTTCGGAAGAGCTCGGGCTCAATGAAGCAGTTCCTTGAGACACGGCTCCACGATCACCCCTTCGCGCGGGTCCGACCCCGACGCCAGAGTGAATTCCATCACGCGGCTCACGAACCGCATGGCAAGCGCCGAGGCGGCCGCGAGCGTTTCGCCGCGAAGGAGCGACCCCGTCACGACGCTCGTAAAGAGGTCCCCCGTCCCGCAGGTCGTAAAGGGAATGCGCGGCGTCGTGCGCTCGGCGTATTCGCCCGCGACCGAATCAAAGCTCACGACCTTGATTTCGTTTTCACCAGCCGGCACGCTCGTGATGACGACCTGCTTCGCCCCCAGGGCGGCGAGCTTTTCCGTCATCGCGCGAAGCGCTTCGCTCGAGGGAACCGCCGTCCCGCAGGATTCGCCGAGCAGGAAGCAGGCTTCCGTGAAGTTCGGCGTAATGAGGGTCGCCTCCTTGACGAGCGTGCGCATCGCCTCGACGTACTCGGGACCGAAGACCGGGTAGAGCTTTCCGTCGTCCCCCATGGCGGGATCCACCACGACGAGCGACTCCTCGCGCGAAGCGAAGCGCCGCGCGGCGTCGCGCACGACTTCAATCTGCTCGACCGAAGCCAAAAAGCCGCTGTAGACGGCGTCGTACCGGAATCCGAGCTTCTCCCAACGGTCCATGAAGCCCGTCATCTTGTCGGTGAAGTCGTGAAAAGTGAATTCGCCGTAGGTGAGATTGTTCGAGAAAAAGGCCGTGGGCAGGGGACACACCTGCATGCCCATCGCCGAAATCACGGGAATCGCGGCGGTGAGCGAACAGCGCCCGAAGGAGCACAGATCGTGCACGGCCAAAACGCGCTTTGTCTTCATAAGAGGTCTCCCCGAAAAAATTTGCGTTCGGTCATTCTAACGACAAAAGCAAGGAGAAACCCGAAGAAGAGTGGTGTTTTGCGGACTGCGCTACACTTCCTCACATTCCCGTCTCAACCCAATCCCATGCCGAACCCTGCTCCCGACCGTCCCGACCGAAAAGCCGGCCTTGCCGCCGCCCTCGTCTCCTATCTCTTCTGGGGCTTCATGGCGCTTTACTGGAATCTTCTGGCCGCGGCCGATTCCTGGGAAGTGATCGCCCACCGCGTCGTCTGGACCTTCGTTTTCGTCCTCGCGCTCCTCCTTGTGCGGGGACGCGGGAAAGAAATTTCGGAAACGGTGAAGACGCTCGTACACGACCCGCGCCGGGCCGTCCTATTGCTCGCGGCCGCGGTGTTCGCCTCCCTCAACTGGTGGATCAACGTGATCGGGGTCGTCACCGAACAGGTGGTGCAGCTCGGGATCGGAACGTTCTTGACGCCCCTCATTTCGGTGCTCCTGGGCGTTCTCTTTTTCTCGGAGCGTCTCGGGCGCGTGAAGTGGACCGCGATCGGACTCGCGGCCGCCGGGGTCGCCCTCATGATCGCCTCCTTCGGGCAGTTCCCCTGGATTGCGCTCGGGGTTTCGGCCACCTGGGGCCTCTACGGGGCGCTCAAAAAGAAGCTCATGCTCGACGCCCAGATCGGGATTCTGCTCGAAGTCACGGTCATGCTCCCCTTTGCGCTCTGGTACGCGTGGCACCTGCAGTCGGCGGGACTCGGACATTTCCTCACGGGCGACACGGTTCTTTCCCTCGCGCTCGTCGGGACGGGGATCGTGACCTCGATTCCGCTCGTACTCTTCACCTTTGCCGCGATGAACCTTCCGATGAACGTGCTCGGGTTTTGTCAGTATCTCGCCCCGATTCTCACGCTCCTTCTCGGGATCTTCTGGTTTGAAGAACCCTTCGGCCGGGAAGAGCTCCTGCCACTTCTCTTTATCTGGTCGGGGATTTTGGTCTTCTGTGCGGCGGAAGTGCGGGAGATGCGGGCCGCCAAGAAGGCGTGACGCTCCCTCCCCTCTTCACGGGCTTACGTGACGGCGCGGTGACCGCAGGCTGTGCCCTTCGGGTTGCGGCTTATCCCTGCAACCAGTCGTAGGCGAGATAGGCGACAAGCCCCAGCATGATGCAGCCGAAAACGAAGGAAAAGACGGAATAGAAGCTTTCGTGGAGCTTCGGTTTCTGAGGATCGGTCATGGCGGGCCTCGGTGTCGCGGTGCGTGCGCTCTGTGTCGGAGCGGGTCGAATAAGAGAGCCGACATTTTCTCACGACGTCCTGGAAATGGGAAGCGGATCGGAGGGAAAACCGCCCGCCCGAATGCAAAGCGACCCGCTTTCGGGGCCCTGTGAAAGCGAGTCGCCAGGGGCTCCGCCCGACTCAAAGAAGAGAGGAACCCGATTGTCCGACGGTCCGGACGTGAGTCCGGATCAGAAGGGACTTAGAAGAAGTGCACCATGCCGAAGCCGACTTCGGTGTCCTTTTCCGTGGACTTGCCGGAATTCTGGGCGGCGCCCTTCGTGTCGTGGAAAGTGCCCTTGAGTTCGCCCTGGTTGAAGGCGGCGTAGCCGTAGAGCTTGGTGCGCTTCGAGAGCGGGTAGTCGTAACCCGCGGCAAAACCCCAGCGTTCGATGTCGGCCGTGGCGAAACCTTCTTCGGTACCAAGCTTGCCTTCGGCAGTGAGCGTCGCACGATAGGCCTTGCCGTCAAGCTTGCCGTCCGTATAGTTCACGGACGTGTAGAGGTTGCCGCCGAGAAGCGGCGTGACGGCGCCGAGCGCCACGGCATAGCCCTTGAGACCGCCGTTGCGGCTGGAACCGTACTTCTGCGCGTCGGTGTCGGCATAGTCTTCAAGCATCGAGGCGAAGCTGAAGCCGCCCAACTTGTTTTCGTTCTTGCCGTACTGAACGAGGACCATGGGCTTCGTGACGCCGAGGTCGAACGAAGCGCCCCAGGAAACGCCGAGCGAATCTTCCGTGTTGCGGGAATCGTCCTTGGCGCCGTTCATGATCGTGTCGACGACGAGGCCGGTGCTGAAGGCGCCGAGATTGTAGGTGGCGCCCAAGGCGGCGTAGCGCTTGTTGAGCGAGGAGTGATCAGCTTCGGCGCCGGCCGTCTTCAGCGAATACTGGGCGGAAACCGTGAGGCCGGCGAATTCGGGCGACACGTAGGTGATCGAGTTGTCGAAGCGGTCGCGGTCGCCCAACATGAAGGCGCCCTTGGCGCCGGCGTAGTCGCCCCAGCCCGTGCCGAAGGCGGCGTAGTCGTAGATGCGGCTGAACGATCCGGCACCGGAAGCGAGCGCGCCGACGCGACCCATGGCGAAGGTGCCGAATTCGCCCTTCACGTAGACGATGGCTTCACGACCGAAGATCTTGTCTTCCTGCGAGAAGGCGCCCGTGTCGGAGTCAAAGCCGTTTTCGAGGATGAAACCGACGGAAGTGCCGTTGCCAAGTTCTTCGGAGCCCTTGAGCGTAAAGCGGGAGGCCGAGTACTGGCCCGACTTCATGGAGAAGTTGTCGGACGATTCGTGATTCGTCTTCTTGGCGTTGTGGTAGTTGAGACCCGCGTCGATGCGGCCCGAAAGCGTGATGTCGGCGGCGTTGGCGGCGACAGCCGCGGCGGAAAGCGTAACGAGCGCGATGAGCGACTTCTTGAACATGTCTTGGTGTCCTTTCTGAGTTGAACGGTCCCGTAAGAAACAACGGCGGGACCTGGGTTGACGCCCTGAGGAAACCTTGCCGCGGCATTGCGCGCCGAGCCGCGGGGCTTCCCCTTTGGGTTGGGCTCATCCTCGCACATGCATTCCGCCCCCTCCGAAGACGAATTTTTCGGCTCTTTTGCGGGAAAACCCGACGGGAGAAGCGAAGAACGCGAAAAGAGGCTCTCGAATATTTGTGGCGGGAAGTCCAATCGACGCCGTTTTTTACGCGTTCATACCACACCCGTTGCAAGAGAGCGTTTGTAGGTTACCTCACCCTCCATTGACGTGAACTTGAAGAATCTTTTCCTCGGATTCGGACGGCCCGTTGCGAAGCCTTGGCCGTTGATCTTTGTCGTTCGGTATTCCGACGATAAGTTTCGAAAAACCGAACGGGCCCGCGCGCATGATGAAAGGAACATCAACCGGAAAAGGAGACTTTCCATGCAACGTCGATTCTTTCTGACGGCGACCGCTTCGCTTCTCATGGCTTCGGGCTTTCTCTCGAGTCCCGTGTTTGCGGCGACGCGCGTCATGGACACGGACCTCGTGATCGTGGGCGGCGGCTTGAGCGGCATCGCCGCGGCGGCCGAAGCGACCGACAAGGGTCTGAAGCCCGTGGTTCTTGAAAAGCTCGCCATTTTGGGCGGCGCCGGCAATTTCCCCGAAGGGTCGCTCGGCATTGGCACGCGCTACCAGAAGGAGCACGGGATCAAGTGGGACGTGCAGCGCACCCTCAACCGCTTCCTCGAATTCAACCACTACCGCACGAACCCCAATGTGATTCGTCAGCTCATCGCCGAATCGGGCGCCACCATCGACTGGGTCGTCGACAAGGGCGTGACGATCCGCGGCATCCGCACGATCATGCCGGAAGAAGAATCCTTCCATTGCTGGCACCTCTTCAAGGGCGGCGCCTCGACCGTGGTCGCGAAACTCGCCGAGTCCGCGAAGGCCAAGGGCGCCACGATCCTCACGGAAACGCCCGCGAAGAAGCTTCTTCTCACGAACGGGCGCGTGACGGGCGTGGAAGCCGTCGACACGAAGACGGGCGAAACGGTCGTCATTCGCGCGAAGAAGGTGATTCTCGCAACGGGCGGCTTTGCCGCGAATCCCGGCATGATTCAGCAGTACGTTCCGGACTCGAGCGACCCGAGCGTCTCCGAACCGATTTGGCTTCGCAGTGCGCTCATCGACGGCCGCACGGGCGACGGCATCAACATGGCCATGAAGGTGGGCGGCGCCACGGCCGGCATGTCGCAGGTGGTAGGAAACGCTCCCTACTACAACGTTCGTTAAATAACGCTACTAATTAGTTCATGGACCTCGTCCATCTTCCAACGCCAACGGAAGGGAACGGGGTCCTCATTACATTCTGCCACCCATCGCTCAATGTGAGCGCGGAGTTCCTCTTTTGAGTTAACTCGTAACCCACGTAGACTTACCCGAGCCATCTTGCTGAAGAACGCTTCAATCAGGTTCAACCAAGAGGCGTGCTTCGGGGTGAACACGAACTGGAATCGCCCTTTGCGGGTGTCCAAGAACGCCCGCGTCTCGCGTGACGTGTGGATGGTGTGATTGTCGAGCAC
>ERZ772805.857-NODE-857-length-30341-cov-11.350822_pt1 | contig 30341 bp, 23 predicted proteins | sample MGYA00511344_ERZ772805 | MGnify/ENA primary metagenome ERZ772805 (study PRJEB29015, sample SAMEA2737730) | human gut metagenome | biome: human gut; feature: human-associated habitat; material: faeces | place: China | collected 2012 ...
CGTTTTGTGTTGGGAATATGAAATGAGCTGCCGCACGTTAGTGCGACAGCCCCATCCTTTAGTAAATGATAATTCCAAGCACAGCCAAGGCGATAATCAGCAGGCTTAGCTGTTGCTTAGGCATTTTGCAGTTCCTCCAATGCAGCTTCGTCTGTAACCTCCACTGTTCCACGAGTCAGCTTGACCATACCCTCGTTCTGGAAATAGTGAAGCATTCGAGTAACTACCTCACGGGCGGTACCCATGTGGCCCGCAATGGTTTCATGGGTAATCTTGAGGATGTTTGTTCCCTCTAAGCTGCATTCCTCCAGCAGAAAGCCTGCCAGCCTTTTATCAAAGCTTTTCCACATGATCTGCTCCATGAGCCACATAACCTCAGAAAAACGGGTAGCCATAATTTCGTTGGTAAAATTAGCTACCACAGCAGACTCTTTCATTAAGCGTCCATATGTGTCAGCAGAAATAACCCACATCGTGGTATCCTTCTGCGCCTCAATGGTGATCTCAAACTGAATGCTGTTCATCATACAGGAGGCGGAAAACAGGCAAATATCCTGATCAAACAAACGATAGAGGCTAATCTCCCGTCCTTCATCGGAAAGAATATAGGCACGAAGCTGTCCGCTTTTTACCAGCAAAAGACCGGTACACTTCACAGTTCCGTTGTGAATCACATTCCCTTTGTCCACTTTTCGTAAAACTGCATTTCGTTCCAAAATCTGCTGCTGGGTCGGTGTCAGTTTGTTCCAAATTGGAAAATAAGATGAAAAATCCATGGGTACACCTCCTTGAATACACATAGTATAAAATAATTTATGGCATATGTCAATAACTCCGTTGACATATGGGAAAGGGAGATGTACAATGATCGTATAAATGGCATATGCCGCAAATAATGTGGAGGCGAATCTATGCCAAGACCGAGAAAATGTAGAAAAGTATGTTGTCTGCCAGATAATGATGGTTTTGTTCCGGTTCGTGGCGGCGAGGAACTGACTCCCATTGTCCTGAATATGGATGAGTATGAAGCCATTCGCCTGATTGACCGTGAAGGTTTTTCTCAGGAGCAATGCGGAGAATATATGCGTATTGCCAGAACAACGGTTCAGCAGATTTATGCAGCTACCCGTAAAAAATTGGCGGATGCGCTGGTTGAGGGACTTCCTCTGCGAATCGAGAAAGGGGATTTTGTGCTCTGCAGCGGAAACAGCGCAGCCTACGGGTGCAGAAATTGCTATCAGCAAAAAATCCATCCGATGCTTTCGAAACACTTCATCGAGTGGGTCTATGTCCAGACCGAAAACGGTGGACAGCGCAAGGCTCTGAAACCCGATGACAAACCCAATGTCACCTTCTGCTTGGGAGATGATAAAGCTGTTGCGGTTTACGCCTATTGCAATCTCCACGGCCTGTGGATGACTGAAGTGTAAAAAGTATGCCGCCTGTCGGTTTCCGGCAGGCGGTTTTTTTACAGGAGGATACCTATGAGTCAAGACAATGCCAGCTTTACCTTTTTACATCGCATAGAGGAAGTAGAACTGAACATTGAGGATGGACGCTGGCAATCTGCTTTGGCATTGGCGCTGACTTTGCCTGATATTTGCGGCGGCATTGCTTTCCCAGAAATTGTAAAGCGTTATCGGGATGGACGTGCTGTTCTGGACAGAAATCAGAGACCAACCCGTGATGTAGGAAATCAATATATTCGTTGGTTTAATACATACGCAGCACCTTTCTTTAAAGTCTCTGCGCAGGATATCTCTCCCTATATCTGCGGAGAACGATGCTGGCAGCTTCGATGCGAATACCTGCACCAGAACAAAGGCTTTGCAAATACTGAGGACAATACCTCGATTCGTTTTCACTTGGGTGTGAATTGCGGAACCTCAGTTTGCCAACTGGATAGAATAAGTTCTGCCAACAGCCTCACGGACATCCGTATTGATATTGAACAGTTTTGCCGAAGAATGTGCCGAGCGGTCAGAGCTTATTATGAAGCAGTACATACAGAGAAAGATTTCAACCTTTATAATACGCCTGTTCTGGATTTTATAAAGGCATCACAAGATGAAAAATCAAATGCTACGATTGCCATTATGTGCAGTGATTCGGCCTATGGGAACGGACTGAGACTGGTACTTCAAAACTTATCCAAACATATCCTTGTATTTGAAACCCCGGAAGCTGCAAGAAAAGAACTTGGCAAGAAAAAGCCTATGCTTTGGATTGTTACAGAACCTATGACAAAAAAGCCAGATCAGCCATGGAGGGCAGATAAAAGAACACCCGTGATTCTTCTGTCCAATCAACCGGAATCAGAAATAGCGATTGAAAAGAATGCGGGTAAATTGACTGTCTTGCCCTTGCCTGTTCTGCCGGAAACTCTCCGTAATGCACTTAAGGCTTATCTTTTGACAAAGGAGGATAAGAACTAAGAATGATTATTATTATTTTTTCACTTATCCTGTTGCTTCTTGCTTATTTCCTCTATGTCCAAAAGAAAAAAGTGATATCACTTCAACAGCAGATTAGTGATCTCCAGAGTAAAATTAGTATACTTGAGAAGCAAGACCTTGCCGCTGAACAGTATAACGATTCTCTCCGCGCATGTGAGATCGTTCCAACACTAGCCGATGAAGGCATCTATATCGCCTCTGAATCAACCTTTTACCGTGTTTTACGGGAAGAAAAAATGTTGAACCATCGTGGACGCAGTGAAGCACCAAAGCATAACCGTCCGTCTACATACAGTGCAACAGCACCCAATCAGGTGTATATGTGGGATATTACGTATCTGAATGGCCCACATAAAGGAATGTTTTACTATCTGTATCTTTTTTCGGATCTCTATGACCGGAGTATCGTGGGCTGGGAGGTCTATGAGGCAGAAAATGCCGATTATGCCAGCAGCCTGATCAAAAGGATTTGTTTAAAGCAGGGACGCCTTACTACAGAGCCATTAGTATTACATTCTGATAATGGTTCTCCCATGAAAGGTGCAACGATGCTTGCAACGCTGTATCAGCTTGGCATAACACCTTCAAACAGCAGACCGCGTGTAAGCAATGATAATCCATATGCGGAAAGTCTCTTTAAAACATTAAAATACCGTCCGAATTATCAGCCTAAAGGGTTTGCAACACTGGAAGAAGCAAGGGAATGGGTAAGTCTGTTTGTAAAGTGGTATAACCATGACCATCATCATAGTGGATTAAAGTTTCTTACCCCATATCAGCGCCGCAGTGGTTTATCTGACAAGATACTTGCCAAACGCAAGGAAGTTTATGAAGCAGCCAAAACAGAGCATCCCGAGCGTTGGAACGGACGTTCGACCCGTGACTGGAGCCTTCCGGACACAGTGTATCTGAATCCGGAGAAAATAAGCGAAGAAGCAGAAACTGCTGTTGAGGAGACAGCTGTTTCATAAAAATCTGATGATTCAAATGGACATGCTCAGATAAAAGCTCTGTGCCTGACGTGATTGTCAATAAAAATGGGGTATTCATTGATACTCACGTCAGGTACAGAACAATATCTGATAACCTGTCGAAACAAGAATATAAATTTTTACTGACAACTACCTTGACAATCAGCGAAAGGGATATTATATATTCATTTTGTAAAATGTATGCTCTTGACAAAAAGGTGGATCAATTATTGCCGTTATCTGCTAAAAATGGATTGATAAATATTGTGTACGATTCTGGAACATTTATTCGTAATCAAAATATAAAGGGGTGTGATTATGATTAAACGGGGTAAGAGGTATTCGATTTTGAGTGCGGTCGGACTGTGCGTTCGATGCAGCGCTGGTGTCTCGGTAGCAGTGATGTTACTGTATTTGTTCCAAGGGCTTACGCCAGCTCTGCTCACACTGGCGACAGGGGCCTTCATTGATGCGGCGATAGGGCTTTTACGGTCCGGGGAGTATGCCGACGTTGGGAGAGCGCTGACTGCGGTGTCTCTACTAGTGAGCTTCGATTGGATTTCCAACCAACTTCTCGATCTTCTGGTGGGGCGGCTACGGATCGATGTGCGAGAGAGGTTCGGAACGGAGATGGTGGAGAAGGTTGCTGATCTTCGATATCGATATGTGGAGAATCCGGAGAGTTGGGATCTGATCACGAAGATTTCCACTGATACGGATGAGAGTATCTTGAATGCGTTTCAGGCGTTGCTGGCGTTTTTGGCGCTGGTATGGAAAGCGCTGGGTTTATTTCTGGTGATGTTTCGATATGTGCCAGCAGCGGCTCTGGCTGTGACGGCCTGTGCGGTGCCTTTGGTAATGCTGTCTTTGGCCGGAGGGCGAGCCAGTTATGCCGGAATCAGCGAGACCCAGGGGCTAAAGCGGCGGTATGAGTATATTTCCAGGCTTTTGACCGGAAGGGATGCGGCGGAAGAGAGGACTTTGTTTGGCTGGGCCGGATATTTCAATGGTGAGTGGGAGAGTGCCTATAAGAAATGGCTCGGAGTAAACGCGAGGGTGAATCTGAAATCTTTTGCGAAGGCGAAACTTGGCAGCATCTCCTTGGTGTTGATCGCGATCGTGGTGATGACTGCGCTGCTTCCTGGCGTCGTGGCAGGAGAGATTACGATTGGTATATTTATGGCTTTGGTTTCGAATATATTCTCACTGGTCCAACTCATGTCCTGGAGTCTGCTCCACAGCGTCAGCGAGATCGCGAAATATAACGAGTTTTTTCATGATGTTGAAACCTTTACCAAAATGGATTTTAGGGAGGCGGAGAGCGTGAGCTGTGAATTGCCGGAGTTCTCTTCGCTGGAGTTTCGCGATGTTACTTTTGCCTATCCGGGGACTAAGCGAAAGGTGCTTGACCATCTCTCGTTTCAGATTTCAGCCGGGAAAAGCTATTCATTTGTCGGCGCAAACGGGTGTGGGAAGACTACGATTACGAAGCTGATCGCTGGGCTATATGATGATTATGAGGGACAAATTCTGATTAACGGAACGGATATTCGGGAGTGGGGCCCCGGACGGATCGCAGGTTTTTTCTCTATTGTCTATCAGGATTTTGCCAGATATGGACTTTCGCTCTATGAGAATATTGCCATCGGGGATGTGGAAAAACTGTGCGGAGACGAAATCAATCTGGTTCGTTTTCAAGATGTTGTCGATATGATGGAGTTAGGCGAGATCGTGTCTGACTTAAAGCATGGGATGGAGACGAAACTGGGGAAGATCGTGAGGGACTCGGAAGACCTGTCCGGCGGGCAGTGGCAACGGGTGGCAATCGCCCGGTGTCTTGTGAGCGACCGCCCTGTGAAGATTTTAGATGAACCGACGGCGGCGTTGGATCCTGCTGCAGAGAGTGCGCTGTACGAAAAATTCCGTATCATTAACCAGAAATATACCTCTGTTACGATCAGTCATCGGCTGGCAAGCGCGAGACAGACAGACGTTATCTTTGTGATCGAGAACGGGAGAGTTTCCGGTTCAGGAAGCCATGAGACGCTGTACAGAGAAAACAGGTTGTACAGGGAGATGTACGACAGTCAAAGGAGCTGGTATCAGGGATGAAGAGACAAAAAGAATGTTTTATCGGGGTCTCCGCAGTAGTTCACTTATTTCTAAAGATCGCCGGAGCCATGCCTGTTGTGTTTCTGCTGTTTCTTGTCGTGAATGTTCTACACGGTACGGCGTGGGCGTTAGAAACACTGGCAAGACAGGTGTTTTTTGACGGATTACAGAGCGCTGTGGAGAGAAACTCACTCCAGGCCGCTTATTCTGAAGCTCTGTGGGTAGGAGCGGCCGCGGTCTATGTGCAGGTACTGAATGGAGCTGGCAATTTTATTGGGCAGCATATTTTCAATCCTAGGGCAGTGAACACGCTGACAAGAGAGTTTCACACACAGACGGCGCAGTTGCCGCTGTATGAGTTCGAGAAGGAGACGACTCTGGAAACGATTGAGAAAGCCCGGCAAGGAATCAACGGGACCGTGCAGCTTCTCAGAGCCGTGATTTCGATTGCCATGTTCAATCTGCCGTATGTGGCGTTCATGGGGGTGTATTTGTACCGCCTGGATCCGATCCTGGTTCTTTCGTTGCTGTTTATCTTTAGTCCTATGGTGTGTGCCCAGGTGATAAAAAGAAAGGCGTATCGGCGGCTGACCGATGAGACGGCAGCTCTCGAGAGGGAGTACCGGCATTATTCGGACTGCATGATTGATAAGAGGTATTGGAAGGAGACTCGGACGCTGGGAGCTGTCGGCTTTTTCATGGAACGATTTCGGGCGGTGCTTGCAAAGTATGATAAGAAGCTATGGGAGACAGATTCCAGGTTGTATCGAACAGAGCTTTTGATGCGTGTTTTGACTCTTCTGGGATATCTCGGAGTGCTCTTTCTTCTGGTGCGGTCGTTGCTTTCCGGGAACATCTCGGCTGGGGCGTTTGCGGCGGTGTTCACTTCCATTGATTCCATTTTCCGGTTCATGGAGAACATCGTGGCGAGAAGCGCCGGAAATATTTCACGACACATGGCGTCGGTAGGGAATTATCTTGAGTTTTGCCGGCAGAATGGGTTTGCGGCCGACGATGGCCAGGTCAGAGGAGCTTCTGACGGCTGCTGTATTGCAGAGGAAAGTGAAAGCGGCAGGGAAAGCTGTGCCGTCATTGTGGAAGACGTTTCTTTTGCCTATCCCAATGCCGACCGACCGTCTCTCGATAGAATATCGGTTCGGATTCGGAAGGGGGAGACGGTTGCGGTCGTTGGTGAAAACGGAGCTGGAAAAACTACCTTCGTAAAGCTTGTTCTGGGACTGTATGAGCCTTCCTCTGGGTGGATTTTGCGGGAACGGGACAGTTTTGTCTCTCAGTCTGCAGTCTTCCAGAATTTCCAGAAATACCGGATGCGACTGGATGACAATATTTGTTTGAAGGAGCTAGAATGTCGGGATGCGGAGGAGATGGAACGGGCTGCGTCTCTTGCTGGAGTGGAGTACGGGAACTCCGATCTGTATCCGGAGAAATTCGGGACGCTTCTCGGCCGGGAGTTTGGTGGTGCCGAACTTTCGGGTGGCCAGTGGCAACGGATCGCCATTGCCAGGGGACTCTATAAGGAGCATGACATGATTGTGCTGGACGAGCCGACGGCCAGTATCGACCCGCTGGAGGAAACCCGTTTGTACCGCATGTTTGCAAGGATGGCGGAGGGGAAGACGGCGTTTATCGTAACCCACCGAATTGGCTCGGCCCAACTTGCCGATCGGATTCTTGTGTTTGACAAGGGAAAGATCGTCGAGCAGGGAACGCATGAAGAACTGATAAAGTCTGGTGGGAAGTATGCGTTTTTGTATCGTGAACAGGGAAAGTGGTATTAGATGAGGGCTGCGGACCCGGCAGGAAGCAAACACGGTTCATTTATATGCTTCTCTCTCGCTGGAGGAGACAAGAAAAACATCCATAAAAGATAAACAGTCTCAAATCATCCGTTCCAGTGAACATATCCTCGAGTTACTTAATAACGAAAAAGTTTAGTGCGGCAGCAATGTCGCACTATTTTATGTGATATTATCACCGAACTATTATTTTAGATTGGCTATACTATGATCAAACAAAGGAAAGGAGCTGGCAATATGACAGTTATCAATATCAATAGAAATCAATTTGAAGAAATGGTGCATAGCGGAAAAACTGTTCTGGTGGAATTTTCAGCCCCTTGGTGCGTATATTGCCGCCGTCTGGCTCCGGCATTGGAAAGCGTGGCTGAGGAATATAAGGATACGCTGGTATTCACTGCGGTTAACATTGATGATGAGCCGGAATTGGCTGAAGCCGAAGCTATAGAAGTTGTCCCTACTCTGCTGATCTATCACAGCGGACAGGCTCTTGGCTCTATCGTCGCTCCGGAATCCAGGGCGCAGTTGGTGGCGTTCATTGAAGAAACTTTACAGCACCAGACGCAGGAAGCAACTACTGTGCAGCATATTTACGACATGATCGTGGTAGGAGGCGGTCCCGGCGGCTATACCGCAGCCCTTTATGCCGCCAGAGCAGGTATGAACACCGTGGTTTTAGAGAAGTTGTCCGCTGGTGGGCAGATGGCTCTGACCGAGCAAATCGACAACTATCCCGGCTTCGAGGATGGTATCGACGGCTTCTCCCTGGGAGAAAAGATGAAGCGAGGAACGGAACGATTTGGAGTGGAAACCAAGCTGACTGAGGTGCTGTCCCTGGAACTGTCCGGTTTTATAAAGAAAGCGGTGACCAGCGAAGGTCCTATGTACGCAAAGACCATTGTGCTCGCTACCGGAGCTGGCCCCAGAGAGCTGGGTGTTGATGGTGAACAGGAGTTAATCGGTAAAGGTGTCCACTACTGCGCAGCCTGTGACGGAATGTTCTATCGGAACAAAACGGTTGTCATCGCAGGAGGTGGCAATACCGCTGCGGCGGATGCCCTTATCCTCTCCCGTATCTGCAAAAAAGTCATCGTCGTTCACCGGAGAGATACCTTAAAAGCAACAAAGATCTACCATGAGCCTTTGATGAAAACGGAAAATATAGAATTCCTCTGGGACAGTGAGATCGTCACACTGCTCCATAACGAAAAGCTGACCGGTATCCGGACTCGGAATGTGAAAACCGGAGAGGAAAGCACGCTTGCTTGCGATGGTGTGTTTGTCAGCGTCGGAAGAAAACCTTCCACCGAATTGGTGAAAGATCAGATTACGATTGATCCGGCTGGATACATTATCGCAGATGAGAGTACCTGCACCAACATCCCCGGTGTATTCGCCGTTGGGGATGTCCGCACAAAGGCATTGCGGCAGGTCGTGACTGCTGTAGCCGATGGGGCAACCGCTGTTCACTATGCAGAGGAATATTTAGCAGGAGGAATATGAGATGAAAGAAAATATTAAAAAATGGCTGAAGCCAATTCTATTTACCGCAGGCGGCGCTCTGGTCGGCCTTGCATATTACTACTTTGTGGGATGCTCCACAGGAGCTTGTCCGCTAACTTCTAACCCTTTTATCACGATGGCCTATATGGGCTTTATCGGTTGGCTGTTGTCAGGTGTGTTCGGAAAGGGGTGCAGCGGTTCATGCAATATGCAGTAGCCTTCCTGGAGGGAATCATCACCTTCATATCGCCCTGACTGCTTCCTATGCTGCCCATCTATACCTCCTATTTTGCAGGCGGTGGGCAACACACCACAAAAAGACTTTGTTGGGCGCATTGGGATTTGTTAGTGGATTTACCGTAATTTTTGTAGCAATGGGCGCAGAAACCCTGCAGCGAGGAATTGACATGATTATTTCCGACAGGCGATAATCAGCATATTATATCGAAGTAGAATACAAAAAAGCGGCCACGGTCTCACACTCCAAAACGGAATGGACCGTGGCTCTTTCTCTACCTTCAGCGCTGTTCTTCTTTCTCTTGTTTCTTCTCTTCCACTTGTTTTTGATGGTCAATACCCAAGATGTGCTCAACCGTTTGCTTGGCAATCAGGTATTCCTGCATCTCTTTCTTGACTTGACGATATTCTGCGTAGGCTTGCTTTTTCTCAACCAATAACCGATTAAATTCCTCATGCAGAGCCTGACGGGAAGGAACCTTTTTTTCCTCCAGTTGGTCAAAGGCTTGCTTCGACGCTTTATGAATTGTGATTTCCTGACGGTGTTCCTCAAAGAACTTTTTGCTATATCCAGACTTGCGGTACTCGATATAGATTTGTCTTGTGTTGCGATAATTTTTGATGTGCTGCTGCAACGCCTGAACCTCAACCATTCGTTTCTCTGCGGCCTTGATAGAATCAGAAAGCGCATCGAACCGGGCAGGCAGATTTTCAATATGAGCGGTCAGATCGTCGTAGTTGCCCAAACCTTTTTCTTTCAAAAGGATGACGGTACGGGCAGCTTCTTTTCGGTTAAACTTCTTCGCCCACTTTTCATAACCGACCGTCTTGCCCTCGGCCATCTTTGCCTGAATGTCAATCAGCATCTGGAACTGCTTCGGGCAGGAGCCTTGGCAGAGCTGCCTTTTGATTTGTGCAGGTTCTTGCCGGAGATAACCGCTTGAATTTCCTCTTTGCTATATCCTTCGCCCAGGGAACGCAGCCGAATGAAACGCTTCTGATTCTCGCCCTTGAACGCAGGCTGCTTTCCATCCTTGAACTCAAATCCCATGTCAGCCAGAGCCTGAACAAAGCCATCAAAGCTCTTTGGTTTCTGCTTCAGCACCGCATCAATCGCATCACATAATTCGTCACGCTGGGTACGCTTCTTGGGATAAACAGTTCTTTTCTGGCGCTCCCGATACGGCTTCGGTGTAATAATGGACAGCCCGTGTTCCAGGCAAACCATATCACTGAGTCTTTGCACCGCCAGACCGGAAAGAAAGAAGTTTTTGAATTTCCGTGTGGCATCCAGCGAGGTCGAATTATAAATGATATGATTGTGAATGTGGGATTTGTCGATGTGGGTCGCAACGATGAAAGCGTGTTTTCCCTTTGTCCATCGCATCGCTGTTTCATAGCCGACTTGGTTCGCTTCTTCCGGGGTGATTTCTCCCGGCTTAAAGGACTGGCGTATCTGGTATGCGATGATATTGTTCTTCTGCTGTCTGCCGGTAATATGCTGATACTGCCGTTTGGAAAGCAGAAATTCCTCATCTGCTGTCTTTGGATCACACTCATAGGAACTGATAAATTCGCCATCATTGGTTTTTGCGGCATTTTGTGAGTAGTCGGTTCTGTCTGCCAAACATTGAGCGACCGTCTTTCCCTTATTCACATGGAGTGCAATCAATCTTGTCGCTGCCATTCCCATCACTTCCTTCCCAAAAAGAAAAAGCCACCGGTCGGTGACTTTTCTCTGATATTATCTTATGACCTGATAAATACTCCCATACTTTCTCCTATATTCTCAGCTTTCATAACAGCCCAGACGAGCAGGAACACCGCTGCTATTGTCGCAATTCCAAGAACCACAAGGATAAGCAAGGACTGCCACAAAGCCTTTACAATGCAGTAAATCGCAGATCCGCCAATGACCAAGAGCAATAAACCAATTACATAGGACACAACATTTGTAAGCAGATTTCCAAGAATGCAAATCACTTTTACAACGAACAGCACCGGCAGTGCCAATATCTTCAATACCAGCTTCATAGGCTCAACCCCTTTCTTTTAATTATATTGTACAAGGGTATCTGCCATAACGCAATGATGTCAACCCTTATGTAAAAGCCGCAGCCGAAACTGCGACTTCCCAACAAGTTGTCGGATTACTGGATTGAGGACAGGCGAACAAGAACTTCTCTCATGTCCGTCCAGATCTCCTCCAGCCGTTTTTGCAAATCCTCAATGTCAGCACGATAGATGCTGCCTGTTTCGTTCGCTCGCTTTGCGTACTGGTTCAGGTTGTTGGAGCAGATTCGCAGGAGCGAAACCAGGGCTTTCACATCCTGCAAATCCAGTCTGATACAGTAACCATCCAGAGCCATTTTCCGCAGATAGGCTCCCATGCTGCGGATGCCAAGCTCGTCCATCTTCTCATGGATTCGCTCGACCTCCTCCTTGGATGCAAGGAAATGAACATCCTGATCTCGCTTTGCCATTACAACACCTCCTCACGGGTTTCAGAGTATTTTGCAGGCGGGATATGCTCCGCTTTGGATTTCAGATCAGCCAACACAGAAGGACGCTCTGACTCGCTTCTTTCGTCACGATTTTCCACAGAGTCCTCCATATTCAGGGCTGCATCCAGTTCTGCCAGTCGCTGACTTTTGGCTGTCAGCTCTGCTTCCTGCGGGAACGGTTTTCCAACCTCCGCCTTGGCTGCTTCCTGCTGATTGTAGAGATTATTCAACTGCTCATTGGCTCGTTCTAAGCGCTCAAGGATGCCTGCAAGGGCATTGTCCAGTCGGGTGATATTTCCTCGTGCGTCCGTTCCAAGGGCTACTCTGTGGCTCACAGCGCCCTTCAGGGTCACATCGAACTCGTTCCGGAAACTGTCAAACGAAAGCTCCATCTGAAAGCCACGGTAACTGCCAAGAGGAACCGGATCGGCACTTTTCGTGTCCTTACAAGCCGCAAGGAGGATTTCACCGGCATCTGCCTTTTCGGTGTAGGCTTTGCCCATGATTTCCATGCCGCAAAAGCCATCGGCAATCTGCGGGTGTGCTTCCACGGTTTTAATATCAGCTTCAAAGCCATGAATATAGCCTGTCTGCTTTTCAATCTCAGCCGGGAAGTATTTCAGAAGCTTATCTTCCATACGGTACTGCTGGCTCTGGTGGTCAGCTTTCAGCACCTTCAGCCTTGCCACATCAATGTCCAAGTCCATCTTTTCCTTGATAAGCGGATTGCCGGCACACAGCGCCTTGATCTCCGCATAGGACAGCGCCTGCTCATCCACATCGTCACAGGAGCGAACCGGTGATTTGGAGGTCATAATCTGAGAAATAAACTTCTGCTTGTTTTCCAAGGTCTGATACAGGTAGGCATCGAAGGTTCCCTCGGTCACATACTGATACACCTGAACCTCTTTGTTCCGGTTGCCCTGACGGATGATACGACCGTTTCTCTGGGTCATATCAGACGGACGCCAACCCACATCCAAGTGGTGAACTGCCACCAATTTGTCCTGGACGTTGGTTCCTGCACCCATCTTTTGCGTACTGCCAAGAAGCACTCGCACCTGCCCGGTACGAACCTTGGCAAAGAGGTCTTTTTTCTTTGCCTCGGTATCTGCATCATGGATAAAGGCAACTTCTTCCGCAGGCACACCGTTTGCAATCAGCTTGGTTTTGACATCATCATAGACATTGAAGGTTCCATCATTTTTCGGTGTGCTAAGGTCGCAGAACACCAACTGGGTCAATTTGTCAGCCTGACCGTCCTGCCAGATACGCAGGATATTTCCCACGCAGGCATTGAGCTTGCTGTCAGGGTCATCGGGTAACAGGGTGTTCATTAGCCGCTGATCCAGTCCCAATTTTCGTCCGTCGCTGGTAATCTTGAGCATATTATCGACGGACGGGTCTACAATACCGGCATGAACATCTGCTGCTCTCTCTGAAAGGGAAGCCACCATATCCTTCTGGTACTCAGAGGGCTGAACCACAACCGTTTCAAACTTTGCTTCGGGAACAGGGAGATGCAACTGGTCAGAGGTCTTGATGTCGGCAACCTCCTTGAACATATTCATCAGTTCAGGCAGGTTGAAGAACTTCGCAAATCGGGTTCTGGCACGATAGCCGGTTCCCTCGGGAACGAATTTGTCAAGATGATTTCTTTAATTTTTCTAAACTTAACAAACCGGCTGAAAAGAAATCTTCCTGAACCTCGTGTCTGCATATATCCTTAAATACCTTTTCTATCGGCTTTTTGGCGGTTTCCGACTGCTTTACGCACACAATAAAAGTGGTCTTTCCAATTTGCACCGAATAACTTGAATTTTTGTTTTCCATATCGTTTCACTTCCTTTCCTTTCAAAAAATATGGGACACTCGTTTGCCAAGTGTCCCGATTACTGCCCGAAAATACATTCCCAACAGTCCAAGAAGTCATTAAGTCGGGAGTGTAGTCGAAGTGATTATCTTTCCATATCACGCTTATTTCTTCGTGCCTTGATACGCTCTTGTCTTTCTTTTTCCCTTGCTTCTTTTTCGGCTCGTTGTTGTTCTTCCTTAAAAGAAAAAAGTTGCCTTACTTTTTCGGTGAAAAGTTTGGCAACTTCGGGGAAGTGTTCCAATGCTTCAAGAAACGGTTTGCATTTTTCTTTCAGCTCGTTGTATTTGGTTTTCATTCTTTCAAGTGCGTTTGCACTGTCAAAATACTTCTGCCTGTAATAATTTGCATTTTGCTCTAATGACTTGATTTCGGCACGACTTGTAATGCCCTCTTTGGCAAGTGCAGTCAGTTGTGAGTAGTCCTCTTTGGATATTGCCATCTTGCCTGTAAAGGTTTTCTGTCCCATACCGTCAATCTCGTTTAAGGTCTTTGAGATATGACGGGCAGGCTCATATTTCACTTGTTCTTTCTGAATACGCTGTTGCAGTTTCTCCAAGCGTTCCTTGTCCTGCTTGATTTGATATTGCAGAGAGGTCAAGTGTTCTGCTGTACTTCCGTATTCGCCACGCTGAAACCCCTTAAATCCCTGCTCGGTCATATAATTGAACAATTCATCTTGAAGTATGCTGTATGAGGCTCTGAACATCGGCTTTCCGTTCTTTCGCAATAACGGATTACCTTTCTCATCGGTTAGCGGAATATCCGATTTCCATTTCTTTGAATGGCTAATCTGATTGACTACTTCCTTAACCGTTCCTCGCAGTTTTTCATCTTTGCAACGCTTACTCCATAAGATTTCTTTTTCGACTACGGGCAATACCATAGCATGCAGATGATAATGGTAAACCTCTTTTCCGAGTTCCTCGGTAGCAGCTACATTGATTTCGTCAGCGTGCATTACTGCCGATATAACATTATCCGCACCGAATTTTTCCTCGATGAAATGATAGGCTTCTTCATAAAACTGCTTTGCATACTCATAACCACCGTTACGCTCGAAGTACATCGTATTCACATCAATCACAATCTCGTTAAAGAGTGTAGCGTCTTTTCTCAACCCACGGAGCGACACCAGCCCGTTGGTTTCCATCTGCTTCAACTGTTCCATATAGGTCGGAGCAAAAGGCTTTTTGAAATGCACATTAAAAGGTATGCGTTCCTCAATGACATTCATATTTTCATAGGTTTCATTTTTGCGCTCGTTGTGTCTTTCTGCCTTGCTGACATCGGAAGCGGTGTACTTTTTAACCCTTGCACAGCTCATATCCGCTTTGTTGTTTTTCGCCATTTTCGTTCTCCTTTCTCGGCAGGGCGAAGCCATTACACAACATTCTTTGAATGTGTGTAACCCACTATGACACTTTCAGACTTCGTCTGCAAAGATGTCGTGGGCAAGGGTGTTCCCCCTTGACCTCCTTTGATACCTCAATCACAAAAACAGACTGTCCCACCGACAGGCATTCTGTTTTTATTCTCTCGGTATATCGCTCATCGGCAAAGACCAATACCAAAGAAAACCTTTCTTCTTGGAGATAACTCCTGCGTTTTTCTTTGCCTTTTTGATGGTCGATTTCTTGAACCCTGCGGCTTCAAGTTTTTCTTCACAATCCGAAGAAAGCATTTCTCCGCCCTGCAACATTTCAATGAGAAATGATTTTGCTTTCATCTCTTTTTCATTCGGTCTGCCTATTTGTGGGGCAAGAGATAAAAACGCTTCTTCGGCTGTCATTTCCATTTCGGAAATGAAGTTCACACCTTTCTCGGCAACCTCAAAAAGAATTGCCGAACCTGTCGGAGCAAGATTTGATTTCACTTGCACCAAATATCTTTCCGCAGGTGCTTCCTTGTTCGGTGTGCGTGTGATTGCAAGAATGCTTCTTGCAGCACCCGCAATGTCAATCGAGCCGTTGGTGCGGTAGAGTGGATTATTATCTTTCATCTTGTTCATATGAGCGATAATGACAATCGCACAACCCGTATCTTTTGCAACCGCTATCAGATGGTTAAACTCCGCTCGTGTTTCGTTGGCATTATTCATAGAGCAATTCTCTCCGATATACGAACTCAACGGGTCAAGAATTAGAAGCTTTGCATTGTACTTTTCAATCGCTTCACGAATGCGGTTATCTCCGAAAGATAAAGTCTTTTCATCTTCCTTGATGAAGATAAGATTTTCTCCGTCTCCGCCGGCAGAATTGAAGCGGGGTACTACGGTATCGTCTGCGTCATCTTCCGTTGTCTGATAGATGATAGTCATAGGCTCATTTTCTTCCGTTTCGGTAAAGGGGATAGGTTCGCCCTTTGAGAGCAGGGCGGCGATGGAAAGCATTAACTTGCTTTTCCCATCGCCCGGATCTCCCTGCAATAGCGTAACTTTGCCAAACGGAATATACGGATACCACAGCCACTTTACTTCTTTCGGCTCGATTTCACTTGCCTTGATGATTTCAAGAGGTACGCTGAAATTCATTTCGTTTTCATTTAGTTTCATTTTTTCTTGTTCTCCTTTTCTCTGAAAATATAAAAACCACAGATTGATACTAAAACCTTGGTTGTGTTGCTTTTCGGGGCTTAAATCAAGGAAAAATCCTTGTTTTAAGCCTTTCAAAAAGAAACACAAGGTCTTTGTACTAACCTGTGGTTATGTATAAAATTGTAGATTTTAGGGTAACAAAAAACACCGTATTTCTACGATGTTTTTGCTTAAATACTTGTTTTTAGTTACAGACAAACCTGAAGTTAACTATTTATCAATTCCTGCAATTCGTTTACAAAACGGCAAATGTGAAATCCGTCACATACTGCGTGATGAACTTGAATTGCCAAAGGAAGTATAATTTTGTTATCTTCTTTATAATATTTCCCCATAGTAAAAATAGGAATCAAATAATCATATCCTTTCTGCAAATTCAGATTAAAGCCATCGAAGGTTGACCACGGTATCATAGATACATTAAAAATGTTTTCCGGAGCATTTGGCTTTCCTTCCATTCTATGATTGTTTCCATACCGTTGCGTATCACTTTCATAATCTGCTAAAAATGATTTAAAGTCAGACTTACACTCAGTCCAAAGGCTGGAAAATGTTTCAGTATCATTGTGAAATATTGTATAGCTTGGTATCATCTCATCATATATCCCCAATTCACCATCTTGATTGATTGCCGTCCTAAACTCTGAATGGCGGTTTACAATCATTGCAATATAATAAAGCATTGCAGGATATAGTTTCATTCCCTTTTCCTTTATTTGTGTGATATCCACTTTAACGGTCATGCTGTATGTACAAGGTACACTTGCAAAGTAGTGGTCAAAATACTCTTTTCTGTTCCAACTATTTTTATCAATTTTTTCAAATACCATCTAAGTTCCCTCTCAAATTCAAGTTTATCGTTCTAATGAACAAAGATATTATACCACATTTTTGTGAATTTTTCAACTTGCCCACTTCGACTGCACTCCCGACTTAATAACTTCTTGAACACTTGCCGAAAAAGAAAAACTGCCATCACTTGACAGCAGTTCTCTTTCGGATAGTATTCCGTTATGAATACACAATATCGTTTAATACGATTTCATCTACGCAAGCTCTGATATTGTTCATCAATCCTATCCATCTCATCATATCCACAGCCTTTAATTGCTCGGTAACGCCTTGCTTTCTTGCCATTTCCTTTATGAGATATTCAGCCATATCACAAGCCGAAGTGTCAATCTCGGCAAGGTGTTCATATAACTTTCCACTTGTCATCAGAGTGTAATATAAAACTCGCTTGTGTTCTTTCAAATATCGCTCTCGCATTCTTCCGTACCTTGAAAGCAAAGGTTTTTCTTCTGCGGTTAAGCAGGGGTAGTAATAGTCCCCGATAAGTTCATATCGGATACCCGTTCTTTCGTCTGTGATAAATCTTTGCATTGCAGCTTCTCCTTTTCTTTTTTATGGTGGTAAAATTCCAATGTTTTCTTATTGTGATTTACCCTTTGACATTCTTCGGAGCAGAATTTCTGTTGGCTGTGTGTAGGCCAATAGGAATTGCCACACACAGCACATTCACGCTGTCGATAATAATGATTTCCTCGTTCTGCTTCTCGGTCGGCTTTCTTTTCGTCTTGCCTTGCTTGATAGCAGCATTCCTTTGAACAGAACACCTGTCGGTTGCTTGTCGGGATAAATTCCTTATTGCAATAAGGACAAACCTTTGTCTTGACGACCTCGCCACCGTTTTCAGCGATTTTCTGTGCCTTTCGCTTTTCTCGGTAGGCTTTTTCACGCTTACGCTGTCTTGCCAAGCGTTGTTGTTCTTCCTGCTTTTTCTGTGCTTCTATCTCGGCAAGTTCTTCTTCGGTATAGGCAATATCCACTTGACCGACATAGTTAAAATAAATATCGACCTTTTGTGTTCGTGCTTTTCCCACACCCTCTGCTTCATAAACCACAATCTTATCAACAAGTTCATTGAACATTGCATCGGAGATTTCCGTAGGATTTTTACACTTGCGTATCAGCGAAATGAAATGCTTAATATCAACGGAATTTACTTTTTCTTCGGCAAGTTCTGTTTTCATCGTTTCCATTTTCGTTTCCAGCTCAGCCTGCTCGTCATCATATTGTTTCATAAGTTGCTTATACTGTCTTTCGGGAAGTAAACCCGATATGAGATTTTCATACAAGCCACGAACAAGTGCGGAAAGTTCGTCATAGCGTTTCTGACAGCGTTGCAGTTCCGATTGATTGTGTTTCGGCTTTTCCTCCTGTTTTTCATTCCAAAGAGATTGCAGTTCCAAAGCAAAGGCTTGTTCATCGTTCAGAACAAATCTCGAAAAGCGTTTGACAGACGATAATATCAAGGCTTCAACATTATCGGCACTAATCGAATGACCTGTGCAACTGTTCACTCGGCTTGCATATCCACCGCAACGGTAAGAATACTGCACAGAACCGTCTTTTTTGCTGTAATGCGTTTGCAAAGTCATTCTTCTTCCGCAATCGGCACAGTACAAATATCCGCTTAAACGGTTGCTGTGCGTTCCCCAAGCCGAGGCACGATTTACTCTGCTTCTGCGTTTTTGAACGCTGTCCCAAAGTTCCTGCGATATGATAGGCTCGTGTGTATTCGGAAATACATACTGTTCTTCTTCGTCTGTGCTTTTTCTCTTGTGAAGTTTGAAATTTGTGCTTACCGACTTTCGCAAAACGGTGTGACCGAGATATTCCTGCCTGCCTAAAATATTTCTTATCGTTGACATTGCCCAAAGATAAGGGTTTGTGAACTTGTTGCCGTTGTACTGTTCGGGGTGGTATTCCTTTGCGTATGCCGCAGGGGTTAAAACTTTTTCTTCGGTCAGTATTTCTGCGATTGCCCTTGTACTTTTGCCATCATTGGCAAGAGTAAAGATACGCTTTACCACTTCCGAAGCCACAGGGTCAACCACAAGCGTTTGTTTGTCGCTCGGCAGTCGGTTATACCCATAAGGGATAGAACCGCTACAACGCTTTCCGTCTTTCATACGGGCATCGAATATAGCCTTGATTTTGTTGCTCGTGTCTTTGGCATACCATTCGTTCATAATATTCAAAAACGGAGCAAAGTCATTATCCGAAGCGTTGTTACTGTCAATACTGTTGTTAATTGCAAGGAAACGGACATTTTTCTGTGGAAACAGAACTTCCGTATAAAAACCTACTTGCAGATAATTTCGCCCCAATCGGCTCATATCCTTAACAATCAAGGTTTCTACATTTCCTGCTTCAACTTCTTTTATCAGAGATTGAAAGCCGGGGCGATTGAAATTTACACCCGAAAATCCGTCATCGGTAAAATGACGAATGTTTTCAAAACCATTCCTACGGGCGTAATCTTCCAAGTATTTCTTTTGGTTGGTTATCGAATTTGACTCGCCTGTAAGGTCATCATCTCTCGACAAACGCTCGTAAAGTGCCGTAATTCTTGAAGTCCTTGACATTCTTTTTACCTCCTTCCTTATGTATTTTTTCAATTTAGGACAGTTAAATTCATCGTCCTATAAAAGTATAGCCCTCCGGTGCAAGCTCAATCGCAGTTGTTGTTTCTCCGAAGGTCGATGCCCAGGAATCAAAATGGGTCAGGTTCTTTTGCTGGAGCGTACTGTACTGGAGATAGCGCATGACCGTATAAAGCTCGGTCATCGAGTTACTTACTGGAGTACCGGTTGCAAAGATCACACCACGCCCGCCGGTCAGCTCATCCATATAGCGGCACTTCATAAACATATCCGAAGATTTCTGGGCTTCGGAGGTGGACAGACCTGCCACATTTCGCATTTTTGTGTAGAGGAACAAATTCTTGAACGCATGGCTTTCGTCCACAAACAGCCGGTCTACACCCAACTGCTCAAAGGTAATGACATCATCTTTCTTGTCAGCGGCAAGGAGCTTGTCCAGTCTGGCTTCCAATGATTTTCGTGTTTTCTCCATCTGCTTGATCGTGAAGTTTTCGCCACGCTGCCATTTCAGCTCCGCAATCGCACCCTCGATCTCATCAATCTGCTCCCGCAGCTGCCGTTCCTGTCGTTCGGCAGAAAGCGGGATTTTTTCAAACTGGCTGTGACCGATGATGACTGCATCATAGTCACCCGTTGCGATACGAGCGCAGAACTTCTTACGGTTTGCTGTTTCAAAATCCTTCTTGGTGGCAACAAGGAGCTTGGCACTCGGATAGAGGTGCAGGAACTCGTTTGCCCACTGTAAGGTCAAGTGATTCGGCACAACGAACAGGGATTTCTGGCTCAATCCAAGCCGTTTACTCTCCATAGCCGATGCAGCCATCTCGAAGGTCTTGCCCGCACCAACTTCGTGTGCAAGCAGCGTATTTCCACCATATAGCACATGAGCGATAGCATTTCTCTGGTGTTCACGGAGGGTAATATCCGGGTTCATGCCGCCGAAACGGATATGAGAGCCATCATACTCACGAGGTCTGGTGGAGTTAAAAAGTTCGTTGTACTTGGTGGAAAGGGTTTCTCGTCTGTGCGGATCTCTCCAAATCCAATCTCGGAACGCATCCTTGATTGCCTGCTGTTTCTGCTGTGCCAGGGTAGTTTCTTTTTTATTGAGGACACGCTTCTGCTTACCATCTGCATCTTCAATCGTATCATAGATACGAATATCCTTCAGATTCAGCGTTTCCTCCAGAATCCGATATGCGTTGGCTCGCTCTGTACCGTAGGTGACATACGCCGCCACATCGTTGTAGTTGGGAGAACTCTTACCGTTGATGCGCCACTCTGCGGTCAGCTCGGAGAACTTGACCTCAATGGAACGGCGCAAGTAATACGGCGTTTCAAAGGTTTCCTCCATGAACTGCTGAATATAATCGGCATCAATCCATGTTGCACCCAAACGCACATCAATCTCGGACGCATCCAAGTCCTTCGGCTGTGCTTTCTGCAAGGCTTCCACATTGATGTGGAAGGAAGAATCCCTGTCTGCCGCCATCTGTGCGACACGCAGCTTGCTTCTTACATCACCGGAAAGGTAATCATCGGCAGTCTGCCATCCAACTTCCACAGCATCGGGAGCCATCGGGTCTTTGAAGATCACCCCTCGAAGCTCTGCCTGAATCGCATCGTATTCTCCAGGTGTTCCAAGCAGCTGTGCCATAAACGGCAAATCCACCTTGCCACGCTCACCGATAGAGATTGCCAGAGCTTCGGACGGCGTATCCACGCTCGTCACTCTGCGTTCCGGCTTGATGGTTCGCTTGGTGAACATATCCGCCTTGCTTTTCAGATTGCCGTCCTCATCCACATTTTCCAGAGAACACAGGAGATAGTAGGAGGAATCGTCAGCAAATGCCTGACCATTGGCTCGATTATTGATAAGCCCGTTCTTTGCGGCAAACGCATCGTAGGCATCATTCAGTTCTGCCTGTTTCTGAGTAATCATTTCATCCGGGTAATCCTCAAGCTGATATTCGATCAGCTCGTTGACGATACCACGAAGTTCCACCATGCCCATCACACGGTCTTTTGCTTTCTCATTCAGGTCTACACGGCGCATCAGGGAGTTTTCACGGAAGTACACATTGCCATCCACCACGGTATAAGAGAAATTCTTTACATCCGGGGTTGCAGGAATGGTTTCGATTTCCTTACCCTTGTCAGCTTCGGGAAGCTCCACAGCCTGATAGGTTCCTTGGATGTGGGAAACTGCTTCTTTCAGAAGTTCGGACAGTTCCATGCCCTCAATGGGACGCACTGTAATGTCCATGCCGTAGGCGGTACTTTCTTCCACCGTATCGCCCAGAACCATTTCAGGATGAGCGACAAAGTAGCTGTTCATGGTGTGTCCTTCTTCGGTGCGGTCAAGGTTTACCCATTCCGGTACAATGTCAATCGGATGGTCACGCTTTTGCAGGAACAGGATGTCGGACACGACTTCCGTGCCTGCGTTTTTCTTAAAGGCATCGTTTGGCAGACGGATTGCACCAAGCAGTTCCGCCCTCTGCGCCATATATCGCCTTGCGTCAGAGTTCTTGGAATCCATGGTGTAACGGCTTGTCACAAAAGCGACCACACCACCGGGACGAACCTGATCCAAAGCCTTGGCAAAGAAATAGTTGTGAATGGAGAATCCCAGCTTGTCATACGGCTTGTCGGACACTTTGTAGTTGCCGAAAGGGACATTACCCACAGCCAGATCGTAAAAGTCTCGGCGGTCTGTCGTTTCAAAACCGGCTACTTTGATTTCTGCGTTGGGATAGAGCTTCTGAGCAATTCTGCCGGTGATGGAATCCAGTTCCACACCATACAAACGGCTGCTCTGCATTTCAGGAGGGAGCATACCAAAGAAGTTGCCGATACCCATAGCAGGCTCCAGAATATTTCCTGTTTCAAAGCCCATCTGTCCGACCGCATCGTAGATGGAGCGAATGACCGTAGGGCTGGTGTAATGTGCGTTCAGGGTGGAAGCTCTTGCCGCAGCATATTCATCTTCGGAAAGCAGGTTTTTCAGTGTCTGATACTCCTTCGCCCAATTTCCCTTGTCCGGGTCAAAGGCATCTGCCAGACCGCCCCAACCGACATAATTCGACAAAATCTCCTGTTCTTCGGTAGTGGCGTTCCTGTTCTCGCTTTCCAGTTTGAACAGAGTTTCAATGGCTGCGATGTTTCTTGCGAATTTCTGCTTCGGTCCACCTTCACCGATGTTGTCATCCGTGATGTGGAAGTTCACCGCAGGAACAGGTGGGATTTCTCTGGTGGTGATGGACTGCTCAAGCTGAGCGATAATGTCCATGACTTCGGCATTCTGCCATCCGTCCACCTGGGCATAATCCTGAATGATGGTGTCCTTTCCATCTACGCACTGTACGAAGTCCAGACTACCCGGCAGATCTCTGGTATTCATTGCACCCAGGGCTTTTCTCTGCGTGTCAGGAAGTGCATAGTAGGCTCGCAGGGCATCATCAAAGGAACTGTATTCCTTGATGTCCAGCGCACCCCGCTTCTGAATGTCCTCGGCAACATAAAAATGATCGATGAAGTGTTCCGGTTCCTGCTGTTCGGGTTCCGCACTGGCTCTGACCTGTGCGTGTGCCTTTTCGTCAGGGTAGTCCCCATAGATACGGATGCACTTATGCTCCTGCTGATCGTAAACGGCAGCACCATCGTACTTGAATCCGTCATCCTCCATGGTTCCGTCCACATAGCCCTGGGCAGCTTTTTCCGCTTCTTCCAGAGTGTAGTAGTCCAGTTTATCATCGAAGCCGTTTTCAAAGTGATGGTAGGCGGCAACCAGATAGCGGGGAGCCATGCGCTCCTCGTAGCTGTTAATCATCTCAGGTGTCAGCCATTCTGGTTTGTCGGGAATCATTTCATACAGCTCACGCATCTTGGCAATCTGTGCATGGCGGTTGCCTGCCCACAGATGCTTTTCGCTGTGCTGTCCTGCACCAAGGAAGTATTCGCAGTCCATACGCAGACGGTCTAACAGCTGATACTCAGGGGTGTAGTCCCTCGGTTCGGTTTTGCCCAGAAAATCCTCTGTAACGGGCTTTTCTTCGGTTTGGGCATCAACCCTTACCGCATGGTTTCTTTCGTCCTGAGAGAGCATACGCTCGAAATTCTCACGATTCTCGGCACGGAAGATGGGATAAGCAAGCGTAGGGTCACGCAGCTGAACTTCTCTGTCCGTGATCTGCTCCACACGGAAAGCTGTATCGTCCAGATATACCGTGTCACCGACCTGATAATTCCATTTCGGTTCCTCGGAAGCAGATGCTTCCACAACTTCGGCAGGCTCTGCCACAGGCGCTTCTGGCTGAACCGACTCCATCGCAGCTACGGACTGACGAACTTCCTCCAAATAGTCATTGGCAAGCCATTCGTCCGTGAAGTATTCCGTAACGCCTTCCGGGTCTACATAGTAGTCATCGGTCTGATTATCCCAGATCGCATACTCGCCATCCTCGGTATCAATCACTGCGAAACGGTCATAAACATCTTCCAACGGATCAGTTTTAGCTTCTTCGATAGCCTGTCGTTCCGCTTCTTCCTCCGGGCTGAGGTAGCGTCCCTTTCGTATCAGACCGTCGATTCTCTGCACCACCTGCGCCCAGGACATCTGCAATTTATCGCAACCGCTCTTGGTGTAAGCAACACCCTTGGCATCGTGATCCTGACCGCTGTGCGTTGCACCAGAGCAGGCATGGGAATGACCACCGGTTCCGTATTCATGCTTCAGGAAGTCCATCTTTTCCTTGGCAGAATGATTCTCCTGCCAGTAGTTATAAATACGGGCTTTACCACCGGAAAAGCCGCTTCCACGGGTCAAGTCTGCATTGACTTCATCATCCGTAATGAACTGGCGGACAAGGGGCATCTGCATCATATCGGTCTGATACTCACGCAAAGGCATATTCAACTCATACAGCTGTTTCTGAATGAGATTCAGCTTGTGATAGTGAAAACGAAGCAGATCGGGATTTTCCGCAAGGGTTTTTCTAAATTCCGAATACTGCTGTACCAAGGTTGCGTGGAAACGAGGGTCATCCAACTTTTCAGCCAAGTCTGCGGTTTCGTCAGGGAAACCACGAAACGGTTCCTGATGAAGAATTGCCAGATAGTTGCTGGAACGGGCTTCTTCACTCAAATCGTGATAAAGATGCCACAGGGATTCTGCCAACTTCTGACGCTCATATCCGGATGCTTCTACCAGTTCCACATTAGTTGCGAACCGACCATTTTCAAGCAGTTCTCCAATGCGCTCGGCAACCGTTTCCCAAGAAACGATCTGCGCTCTGGGGCTGTCAATGGCAGAGGAACCTTTGGCAAGGTGGATACCGTCCTCGGCATACCACGCACAGATATTCCCGCTATCTTCTTTCAGACCATAGCCGCCGTGATAGACCTGCTTTAAGGTCTGAACGATTTCTTCCAACGGCTTCTGCTTCATATATTCCAGCGCTACGACTTTTCGGGCTTCATCGGTATTGCTACCAAGCAGAAGGAAGTGGTCGATTTCTTCCTGGGCAAAAGAAAAAGCAGAGGGCGTAAAGCTCTCTGCTCGGTCGATAAAACTGATTTGTTCATTTTCGGAGAGGAAAAGGTTCAGACTCAGCTGTTGATAAGCTCCGTCATCACGACTTCCTCCGCCTGTGCTTTCAGGCTGTTCATGTGCTGCACCCACGCCATCTGCTGCGTTTCCTTGTCCGGTGCGGGGCTGTCCTTCAGGTACTGCTCCATCAGAAACTCCACTCTGGCTTTCGCTGTTTCCTCGATCTCCCACAGGTGCGGGAACAGGCTCTCCGTCAGAATCATGTCGTTCAGGAGCATCGGATTGTTCTGTTCCAAAAATGCTCGACGCATCCTGCCGTACTTGCCCAGAGGTTTCTCTCCCTCGTTCTCCAACTGAAGGTTCGGAATCTGATAATCTCCGGCCTGTCTGTAAGTCATCTCGCTCATAATCTGTACTCCTTTCGGTAGCTTTAATCTGCTCATGTTCTCCAATCGCTTTTTCGATTTCCTGAAACATCCTTGTGCTGATGGCATTCACCGCAGTACCAAGGGCATTTACCGTCTGTCTGGTGTTAAAATCAAACACCTTCTGGAAATCCTCATGCTCGAAGTAGTTGTCGGGACTTTCCACGAACCGGCAATACATCGTATAGGATACGCTGTTTGCCACCGCATTTTTGAAAGCTACTTCGATGTTGAGTTCATCATACTCCTCAAGGAAGCTGTTGGCAACGATGTCGAGGAACTGCTTTTTGTAATCGTCCCAATACTCAGCCGCCAGTGCGGATGCAATATCTTCAAGCTGTGCTTCCAGTACCCCGTCAGCGGCAACACCGAAGGTACGCTCCATCGCTTCCATGACATAGGAGCGGTTTTCAGGCGTCACCTCCCACGGTTTCAGTTCCGGGGAAGAACGGCGAACGCCGGTATCCGCCACATCAAACACATAGCGCAGATACGGTTTATCCCTGTTCATCACAAACAGAGCAATGCCGGTAGAGCCACGCTTTACATATCTGCGGTAATTTTCAGCGTTCCAGTCCTCATAGGGCTTGCAAAAGGTCGCATTGGGGCGCTGAGCATAAATCATCACCTGTTCCGGATAGGTGAACTCATAGTTGCGGGACATCGTTCTCAAAAACGAAGTCCAGTTATCTGTGTTCGAGGTGATTTTCCCAATCGTTTCTTTTGCTAATCCGGAATAAAATCGCTCTTTTGCGTTCATTGTATCCCTCCAATCCTATCAATCCGGATAAAGGTTCAGCTTCTCAAAGGCGGCATCGTCCATGGCTGAAACTTTACGGAGAACCGAGTCTGCCAAAGCAAAAAGCTCTGACTCGTCCTCCGAAAGCTGTTCCTTCATCAGTGTCAGTGCTTCACACAGCCCTGACCTTGTGCCAGGGCTGTAAAGCATCATCATGTTCCGCTCATCCTGTGTGAAATCCATCATTCAATCTCCCTTTCCGGGTGGCTCTTGGGCGGCTTATGGGAAACATCCGGCACGGGCTTTTCCTTTAACTGCTCCAACACCGAAGGACGTTCCTCTAATCCGGACGCTTTTCCGTTATTGATGATACCGTCAATCATCCCATAATCATCTTCCATTGCCATCTCTGCGTTTTTCAGGTAGTTTTCGGACTTCATAAAGTTTTCCAGCTTCTGAAACCCAACAGAATCTACATAGTGAAAGGATACCTCACCGACTACCTTTAAGGCTACGATGTCGCTGACCGACATACTGTGACCACGGAAATCATCCGGGTGGTCAATATTGAACTTTACATACAAATCTTCCAGCTGCCGATTCACATCCTCGGACATAGAAATGGAGCCATGATAGACCACCTCGTAACGGTCAATCTCAGGCTCCATTTCTTTCTTCTGAAGGTAGCTGTAATTTGCAAACATGAGCGGGATATTATCGTCTACATCTTCCCGCAGCTGAAGAATCGCATAGGAATCCGTGGGGCTTTCCAGAAAAGCAACCATTCTGTCATCCGGGGTGGTATTTCCGTGAACATCATCCCATTTTTCGTTTTTCATATCCGTGTCCTCCTTATCGTTCAGGCTCTTTGCGTTTGGGAGAGGGACTGGCAGGCGCAGCTTTTTCTGCGGCCTGTGCCAGTTTTTCCATGACCGACTCACGCTTCGGAGAGTCGAGCTTATCCAGCTGACTTTTCAGCACTTTGGCAACCTCAACCGCAGTTTCCTCACGGGCTTCTTCAATGGCTGTATTCAGGAACTCACGATACGGAGCCGTATTACCAGCGGCAAGATCTGCCTTGATTTCTTGGATATGCGCCTGCACATCATCGACCTGATCCATATATTCATAGGGGTCGAAGTTCTCTGCAAAACGGTCGAGCTTAAAAGCAAGCTCAGCGATAGGGTCATTGACCACCACCGCCTGTCTGCCGACTTCAAAAGCCTGCTCCATGACATCCTCATAGAACATTGCCCGCAGTTCCCGGCGCTCCAGCCCGAAGGATTCCAGAATATCCCGGCGGACTTCGAGCATGGACAGTTCAGGGTTATCAACCTGACCGCCATCAATCTCGTTGTAGTTTTCATCCAACAGGGTGTAGTCGTAACCATCTTCGCAGGTCTGCACCGCAAGGATTCTATCCTTTCCGACCTTCCATGCGGCTTCATCGCCCATAATCTCAGGCTCCGGCATATAGCTTGCGCCGTTGCGCTCCATAATTTCTGCAAACTGGCAGATATGAAACACATTGTATCCGATCTGCGTATGATACTCGTCAATGAAGGTGCAGGGCTTCACAACCATTTCATCCGGGTAGTGAATCTGCACACAGCTGCCATCGGGGATATGAAACAAATCCTTATAATGGCTGTCGATAAATCGGATTTCCTTACCATCCGGGTTGTACTCATTTGTCATTTGCGCTTTCCTCCATTTTCAAATTCCATACTGAACTTCGTTTTGCCATCATCTGATACCTCCATAAAGACGGTGGCATCAAAGGTGTTGCCCGTTCTTTCGGACTTGCAATTCTTGAGCTTTACCTTGCCGGAACCAAGCAATTTCTGCGCCGTGGCAGAAGTCATGCTCTTGCCGATGCTCGCAAAGTAGCGATTGTTTTTCCAGAGGGCAAATTTGCAAGCTCTGTTGGAACAGAAAAATGCCTTGGCTTTGTCCTCTACAGCACTGCCGCAGAGCGGGCATTTGCCGATAGAATTGGCTTCTTTCGACATCATAACCTCGGAATCACGGATTACTTCATAGTTCTGAATCAGACCGGCAATCACATCTTTGATCTCGTCCATAAAGTCCTCGCTGGCATATTCGCCTTTCTCAATGAGCAACAATTTTTCTTCCCAATCCGCCGTCATGGATGGGGACTGAATCTGTTCCGGCATGACTGTTACCAGAGCCGTACCCTTGTGGGTCGGAATCAGGTGTTTGGTTTTCTTATCACCCTTACGCTCCAGAAAACCGATGCGAACCAGCTTCTCAATGATACCGGCACGGGTCGCAGGCGTTCCCAAACCTTTGCGCTCCACCTCATCAGGCATTTCGTCCGCACCGGCAGTTTCCATAGCAGAAAGCAGAGTATCCTCGGTAAAGTGTTTAGGGGGAGATGTTTTCCCTTCCTTGATTTCCGTGCCGCTGACGGTCATTTCGTCACCAACGGAAACAGAAGGGAGTGTCTGCACGTTTTCGTCGGATTTTGTCGAATCATTTTTCTGAACCAGAGCTTTCCATCCATCCTGCACAACAGTTTTGCCTTTGGTGGAAAACACGGTACCGCCACAGTCCAGCTCAATAACTGTCTCTGCGTATCGGTGCGGATCGCCAACAGCTACGCACAACCGATTCGAGATCAGTTGCAAAATTGCAAGTTCACCCTTGGGAAGTTCGCTCAGATTGCATTTCTGCAATTCTCTGGTCGGAATGATGGCATGGTGATCTGTGACCTTTTTGTTATTCACAACCTGCTCTGCATGAACTGGTATGTTATCCACATCCTCCACGGGGAATGTGTGGAAAGCCAGCTTTACGAGGTCGGTCAGGCTATGTGCCATATCTTCCGTCAGAAACCTGCTGTCGGTACGGGGATAAGTGACCAGTTTCTTTTCATAGAGGTTCTGCGTGTAGTCCAAGGTCTGCTGTGCCGTGTAGCCAAGCACACGGTTGGCTTCTCTCTGTAAACTGGTCAGGTCATAGAGCGCAGGCGGCTTTTCTGTTTTCTCCTTACATTCAGCTTTCTGAACGATTGCCACCGAACAGCTTTGTTTGACAGCTTCGGCTGCTGCCTTGGTTTTGAAGCGTTCGCTTGCAGCCGTAAAACCATCCAATCCAATCTGAACTGTGTAGAACAGTTCAGGCTTGAATGCGGAAATGGCAGCTTCTCGCATAACAGCCATAGCAAGGGTAGGGGTCATAACACGACCAACATTCAGGGTCTGCCCGTAAAGGGTCGAAAAAAGTCGAGTAGCGTTAATACCAACAATCCAGTCGGCTCGTTCTCGACACAGTGCTGCTTCATACAAAGCATCATATTCCGTTCCAGACCTGAGATTTTCAAAGCCCTCCTTGATTGCTACATCTTCCATCGAGGAAATCCAAAGCCGCTCAAACGGCTTTCTGCACCCGGCTTTGTGGTACACCAACCGAAAGATCAGCTCGCCCTCACGACCGGCATCTGTTGCACACACAAGACTCGCAACATCTTCTCTGGCCATGAGCTTTTTCAGAATCCCAAACTGTTTTTTCGTACCGGCAGAAACCTCATACTGCCAGTCCATCGGGAAGATAGGAAGGTCTGCATAAGCCCATTTGCTGTACTTCGCATCATAGACTTCCGGCTGTGCCAGCTCCACCAAATGCCCTACACACCAGCTGACCACATATCCGTTTCCCTCTAAGTAGCCATCCTCACGCTTGGCAGCACCTAACACTTTGGCAATACTCTGTGCAACCGAAGGCTTTTCAGCCAAAACTAATTTCATTTGCATCTGCTCCTTTCACAAAAAAATAAGCAGCCACACACCGTAGTGCATGACTGCTATGTAAAAAGTTCGGAAAGGATTTTTGCAACCTGATACAATTTTCTGTTCTACAATCTCCGTCATAATAAAAATATCTCCATCATTTCAAAAGAGAATGACGGAGATATTTCACCTTGCTTATTCTTGTAGCAACCAATCGGCTATATCGTGAATTTCGATTCCTTCATAGCTATATTGGGGATGTTTGGTTCTGGCAATAATCATTTTCGGATAAGCGTCTCGAATCTGAAGCAGAGGAGAGCATTCTCTCTCAAATGTTTCCTGCCCGGAAATGTTGT
>ERZ772805.879-NODE-879-length-29589-cov-41.393208_pt1 | contig 29589 bp, 20 predicted proteins | sample MGYA00511344_ERZ772805 | MGnify/ENA primary metagenome ERZ772805 (study PRJEB29015, sample SAMEA2737730) | human gut metagenome | biome: human gut; feature: human-associated habitat; material: faeces | place: China | collected 2012 ...
CCGCATCGGGCAGGGCATTCCATGAATATGCCGGACCGGTGTCACCCAATCCGGGGCCCATATTGCCGATGCTGGATACAACACAACCGATGGACTCTTCAGCACCTATCCCCATCCCCATCATTATCAGTATGCTGATGATGATAATGATAAAATATAGAAAGAAAAATGCCAACACGGTGGATACGATGGAAGGGGGGATTACTTGTTTGTTTATACGCACCGGCAACACTGCGTTGGGATGGAGGAGGTGCTTGCACTCATTGCGGGATACTTTGGCCAGAATGACCATACGGATACATTTCAGACCGCCGGAAGTGCTGCCGGCACAAGCTCCCATCACCATGACAATGGTAAGAAGCCCCCAAAGCACAGGTGTCCATAACATATAGTCGTCTGTGGCAAAGCCGGTGGAGGTGTGCAGCGATATGACCTGGAACAATGATTTGCGGAAAGCCTCTTCCGCATCCATTGAACCTGTGTAATAGAGCACTGCGGCTATCACACCGGTAAAGCCTGCTACCGACCAGAAATACCATTTCAGCTCGGCATTGTCAATTACCTTTTTGAATTTCCGATTGACAAAGAACAGCAATAGCGTAAAGTTGATGCCGGAAATAAACATGAAAATGGAGATTACATATTCTATATAAGGAGAATTGTAATAGGCCACACTTGCCTGCTTGGTGGAGAAACCACCCGTGCCCGTAGTAGCAAAGGCATGGCATACGCTGTCGAACCAGTTCATGCCGCCCAGCATTAACAAGACTACAAGTATGAGAGTGAGTCCAGCATAGATGCTCCATATCCATTTGGCTGTGATGCCGATGCGCGGATGCACCTTGTCGTGCGTGGGGCCGCTGGCTTCGGCGGCAAACACCTGCAGGCCGCTGACCCCGAAGATGGGTAATACGGCAATCGTAAACATGATAATTCCCAAACCGCCTATCCATTGTGTCATACCGCGCCAGAACAGCAATCCGTGAGGAAGCGATTCTATATTATCCAGCACGGTGGCTCCCGTACTTGTAAAACCGGACATGGTTTCAAAGAAAGCATTCGTGATGTCAGGGACATATCCGCTGATGTAGAAAGGCAACATACCGAAAAGAGAAAAAGCCACCCAGGCAAAGCTGACCAGGACGTAACCGTCGCGGCGGGTAAGTTGTTTCTCACCGCCTTTTCCGGCGATAGCCATGAGCAGGCCCACTCCTGCTGTGATACCTGCCGATTTCCAGAAATCGAGGAGGGCTTCGTCATTATAGTAGTACGATATTGCCGAACATGCCAGCAACATGACTGTCTCCAGCAGTAGCAGAATACCGATAATCCGTATAATTGTCTTAAAGTTAATCACGCTTGTTTGGATTTTAAGTCGTTAATTTTGAATTATGGGACGGGGCGCAGGTGCAGCCAATTCATAATTCAGAATTTATAACTCCCGATTAATTAAAGTATTTTTCGATTTTCTTAATCATCATGTTCAGGCAGAATACCACCACGTGGTCGCCGGGCTGTATTTGCGTGTTACCCATAACTACCACACCCTCGCCGTTGCGTATCAGTCCGCCGATGGTTGTCCCTTTGGGCAGGCCGAGGTCTTTCACCGGATGTTTGGTTATCTTTGAACCTGCCTTGACGGTAAATTCCGCTACATCGGCATTGGCAAAGGTGAGGCATTTTACGTTGCTCACATCGGCATCCAGCATCATCTGGTAGATATGGCTGGCGGCAATCATCTTCTTGTTGATAACCGTGCCGATGTCGAGGCTTTCAGCCATGCCTATATAGTCGATATTTTCTACTTCGGCTACGGTTTTTCTTACACCCATGCGTTTTGCCGCCAGGCAGGCAAGAATGTTTGTTTCCGAGTTTCCGGTCAGTGCCACAAAGGCTTCGGTATTCTTCAATCCTTCTTCTATGAGCAGGTCCATATCCCGTCCGTCGCCGTTGATAATCATTATCTTGTCATCCAGCAGTTCGGTCAGGCGGTTACAGCGGTTCAGGTCGTTGTCCACGATTTTCACCTGCATATAGTCGGGAACATATTGTGCGGTACGTACGGCGATGCGGCTTCCACCCATAATCATGACATTGCGTACGTCGGCATAATCTTCTTTGCCTGCTATCTTGCGGATATATGGTACGAATTTGCGGGTAGTCGTGAAATAAACAATATCATGCAGTTTTATAACATCATCGCCGCGGGGAATCAGTGTTTCGTTACCGCGCTTGATGGCTACCACGTGATAAGGCAATTCCGGTCCGCCCAACTGATGCAGGGGAATGTTCAGGATTTCTGCTTTTTCGCGCATCTTGGCGCCTATCAGAATCAATGCGCCCCCGCAAAATTCCCACCATTGGCGTACCCAGCTCATACGGATGGAAGATACAATCTCTTTTGCCGCAAGCATTTCCGGGTAGATAAGCGAATCTACTCCTAACTTCTGGAAAAATTCCTTGTTTTTGGGCAGCAGATATTCGTAATTGTCAATGCGCCCTACGGTTTTTACCGCACCCAGGTTGGTTGCAAGCATACAGGCGGTAATGTTACGGCTTTCGTCGGGAGTAACGGCAATGAACAGGTCGGCCTCTCCCGCTCCCACCTCTTTCAATCCTTTTATGGAAGTAGGGGAGGCGTTAACGGTCATCAGGTCGAAGTTGGAACTGAGCGTGCTCATCCGTTCCTCGTTGTCGTCTATTAATATGATGTCTTGCTTCTCGCGCGACAATAGTTTGGCCAAATGTGTGCCTACTGCACCGGCACCTGCAATGATTATTTTCACAATGCTTTAAGAAATGAAGAATAAAGAATCAGGAATGAAGAACTGCCTTACGGACGGCTTGCATAACGCAGCCCGGCTCTTCATTCATCATTCCTCATTCTTAATTAATATATTATAGATTCCTTCTTCGTCCATTCCGCACAGCCGGTGCAGCTCCTGTACCGTACCATGTTCTATGAATGCGTCGGGTACACCGATGCGCTCGACGTGCGGGGTATAGTTGTTGTCTGCCATGAATTCCAGCACGGCGCTTCCCATACCTCCTTTTCGTGTGCCGTCCTCTATGGTGACGATGCGCTTGAAGTTGCGTCCTGCTTCATGCAGCAATGCCTCGTCCAGCGGCTTGAGGAAGCGCAGGTCGTAATGGGCTATGGAGAGCCCTTTTTCCGCTTCTGCCCGTTCGATGGCGTGTGCGGCAGTGTTTCCTATCGGTCCGATGGTGATGACGGCAATATCCTTTCCGTCCTTCAGTTTGCGCCCTTTGCCCACGGGGACTTCTTCGAGCGGACACTTCCAGTCCACCAGTACGCCTCGTCCGCGGGGATAACGGATAACGAACGGACCTTTGTCCGGCAGTTGTGCCGTGTACATGAGACGGCGTAATTCATGTTCGTCCATGGGCGAGGATATGGTCAGGTTCGGGATAGGGCGGAAGTAGGCAAGGTCGTATACGCCATGATGCGTCGGACCATCCTCTCCTACCAGTCCGGCGCGGTCCAGACAAAGGACAACGGGCAGCCTCAGGAGGGCAATGTCGTGTATCACATTGTCGTATGCCCGCTGCATGAAAGACGAGTAGATGTTGCAGAAGGGCTGCATGCCTTCCTTTGCCATGCCGCCGGAGAATGTGGCTGCGTGCCCTTCGGCAATGCCTACATCGAATGCACGGTCGGGCATGGACTTCATCAATAGGTTCATGGAACATCCTGTGGGCATGGCAGGAGTAACTCCCACTATCTTCGGATTTTTCTCTGCCAGTTCTACCAGCGTCTCTCCGAACACGGTTTGGTACAGAGGGGGCAGGTTGCTGGTGTCGGTGGTGATGCGCTCTCCGGTTTCGGGGTCGAATCTGCCCGGTGCATGCCAGATGCCCGGGTCTTTTTCGGCAGGTTCGAAGCCTTTGCCTTTTACGGTGTGCAGATGGAGTATTTTAGGGCCTTTCAAGTCCTTGATGTCCCGTAGGATGCGGGCAAGATTCTTCACATCGTGTCCGTTTATGGGACCGAAATAACGGATGTTCATCCCCTCGAAGATGTTCTGTTGTTGGGCTGCCATTGATTTCAGGCTGTTGGAGAAGCGGATGAGCGCTTTGCGCCGGTCCTCGTTCAGCACACCCATTTTGAACAGCATTTTGGATGCTTTGAAGCGTAGCTGGTTGTAGCGGTTGGAAGTTGTCAGGTTAAAGAGATATTGTTTCATGCCACCCACACTGCGGTCTATCGCCATGTCGTTATCGTTGAGGATAATCAACAGGTTGTTGGTGGTGGATGAGGCGTTGTTCAATCCTTCGAAAGCCAGTCCTCCGCTCATGCTGCCGTCGCCAATGACGGCTACTACGTGGCGGTCTTTTTCTCCTTTCTTGGCTGCTGCGACAGCCATTCCCAAAGCCGCCGAAATAGAATTGGAGGCATGTCCGCAGGCAAAGGTGTCATAATCGCTTTCTACGGGAGTGGGAAAAGGACGTATGCCTTTGAATTTGCGGTTGGTGCAGAAAGCCTCGCGACGTCCGGTGAGCATCTTATGCCCGTAAGCCTGATGCCCCACATCCCATACAATGCGGTCGTATGGAGTGTTGTAGACGTAATGCAGCGCAACGGTCAGTTCAACAGTGCCCAGGCTTGCGGCAAAGTGTCCCGGATTGCAAGAAAGTTCCTGAATGATGTCTTGTCTTAATTCCTTACATATCTCCGGAAGTTGTTCCACGCTCAATTTGCGCAAATCCTCCGGATAGGAAATGGAATTCAGCAAGCTATATATTGTAGGTTCTGTTTTCATTACTGTACTGAAAATTACAAAATGCAAAAATAGCAAAAGAAAACGGATGGCTGTATCATTTTGTCTGTTTTTTGTTTTGCCGCTTGTCTTTTGCGGGAATTTGTCCGGACGTTTTCGCCTCTTTTAACAGAAATGCTTTCCCTTTGCGAAGCGAGTTTACCGGATTGGCGTACGGGATATGTCCGACACCCGGGTCTTGGCATGTCCGACACCCGGGTCTTGGCATGTCTGACATCCGGGTCTTGGCATGTCTGACATCCGGGTCTTGGTATGTCTGACACCCGGGTGTCAGACACGGTGTTCTTGCATACGCGGATATGTATAGTTGCCTGAAGAAGCAACGGAGCATGTCCTTTGCGGTTTTTAGAAGGTGCTTTTCCGGTTTTTGCAGTATTTCTTTGTATCTTTGCAGCCCCATTGAATTAAGTTACGTATGAACTTCATTACTCCTGTCGAACTTCCCGCCCATCTGCCTTGCTTGCGGCATACGGACCACTTGCTGCTGCTGGGCTCCTGCTTTGCAGCCAATATGGGTGCAAGGTTTACTGAAGCGAAATTTTCCTGCGATGTCAATCCTTACGGCGTACTTTATAACCCTCTGTCCATATCCGCCGCTTTGCGTGAAATCGTATTTGGGAAAGTGTATGGTAAGGAAGACCTGTTTTTCTTTCGCGATTGCTGGCATAGTCCCATGCATCACGGGGATTTTTCGTCACCGTTGGCAGACGAAACGTTGAAGAGAATCAACGGACGGATTGCCGGTGCGCACGAACAGATTTTCCGTTCGGCATGTTTGCTGCTGACTTTCGGCACGTCCTGGGTGTATGAGCAAAAAAATACGGGGCGTATCGTGGGCAACTGCCATAAGCTGCCCGAGAAGGAGTTTACCCGCAGGCGGCTGACAGTCGATGAAATTGTGTCGGACTATGTTTCGCTGCTGTCGGGGCTGCTGGCGCGTAACTCCGGATTGAAGGTGATATTTACCGTCAGCCCTATCCGCCATGTACGCGAAGGCATGCATGCCAATCAGCTCAGTAAGTCCGTCTTGTTGCTGGCTGTAGACAGGCTGCAAACCGCTTTCCCGGAGAATGTGTTTTATTTTCCTGCCTATGAACTGGTTCTGGATGAACTGCGCGATTACCGGTTCTATGCCGAAGATATGGTGCATCCTTCCGAAATGGCGGCGCAGTATGTTTGGGAGCGTTTTTCGTCCGTCTGCTTCCCCGCCGAAACGTTACGGATAATAGAGGAAAGTGAAAATATACGTAGAGCATTGGCTCATAAGCCTTTTCACCCGGATTCTGAAGAGTATAAGCGTTTTTTAGGACAAATTGTGTTAAAAATAGACCGACTTAACGGAAAATACCCGTACTTAGACTTCCAAAAGGAAAGAGAATTATGTCATACACGATTGAAGATATAGCTCGCATCATCGGCGCGCGGCGGATAGGGGATAGGCCTGCCGCTATCGACTGGCTGCTTACAGACAGCCGTTCCCTGAGTTTTCCCGAAGAAACATTGTTTTTTGCTTTGCCTACAAAGCGGAATGACGGTACCCGTTATATCCGTGATTTGTATGCGCGCGGCGTACGTAATTTTGTGGTCAGCGAAGAGAGGCTGAATGAGGTTGGAATCGGAGAACCGAAAGTTGAAGACGCCGCACGGCAGGAAACTGCGGATACTGCTGCAATGCAGCCGGCCTTCAACTTACTGGTCGTTCCCAACCCGTTGAAAGCTTTGCAGAAACTGGCAGAGCAACATCGGGACCGGTTTCAGATTCCTGTTATCGGCATTACAGGCAGCAACGGAAAAACCATTGTGAAGGAGTGGCTGCATCAGTTGCTAAGTCCCGAACGGATGATAACACGCTCTCCCCGCAGCTACAATTCCCAGATAGGCGTACCTTTGTCCGTGTGGCAGATGAGTGAACAAACGGAGCTTGCCATATTGGAGGCCGGTATCTCGGAACCGGGAGAAATGCGTGCCTTGCAGAATATTATCAAACCTACAATCGGTATCCTGACAAATATAGGAGGCGCACATCAGGAGAATTTCTTCTCTTTGCAGGAGAAGTGTATGGAGAAGCTGGCTCTCTTTAAGAATTGCGATGTGGTGATTTATAATGGTGACGACGAGTTTATCAACAATTGTGTGGGTAAATCCATGCTTGCCGCCCGTGAAATAGCATGGAGCAGGAAAGATATGGAGCGTCCGTTATATATAAGTAAAGTGGAGAAACAGGAAGATTTCACTGTTATTTCCTATCGTTATTTGGATATGGACAATACGTTTACATTGCCTTTTATAGATGATGCTTCTATTGAAAATTCGCTGAACTGCCTGGCGGCCTGCCTGTATCTGATGCTTCCTGCCGAACAGATAACGGAACGCATGGCAAAGCTGGAACCGGTAGCAATGCGTTTGGAAGTAAAGGAAGGCAAAAACGGATGCCTGCTGATAAATGACAGTTATAACTCTGATCTCGGTTCGTTGGATATAGCGCTTGATTTTCTGTACCGTCGCTCGCAGAGTAAGGGTCTGAAGCGGACGCTTATCCTTTCGGATATATTGGAGACGGGACAGAATACGCCGACTCTCTACCGTCAGGTGGCACAGTTGGTAAACAGCCGGGGGATAGAGCGCATAATCGGTGTGGGAAATGAAATATCTTCATGTGCCGCACGGTTTAGTATCGAGAAGACTTTTTATCCGGATACGGCTACGCTGATTGAAGCCATTGGCCGGGGAGAACTCCGACTGGAGAATGAAATAATTCTGATTAAAGGGGCGCGTAAGTTCGGTTTCGATGCGTTGACGGAAGCCTTGGAGAAGAAAGTGCACGAAACGATATTGGAGGTAAATCTCGGTGCAATGATCGCTAATCTGAATCATTATCGCGGCAAGCTAAAACCTGAAACCAAAATGGTGTGTATGGTGAAGGCTTCCGCCTATGGCGCAGGTTCGTATGAAATAGCCAGGACTTTGCAGGAGCATCATGTGGATTATCTGGCTGTTGCTGTTGCCGATGAAGGGTCGGATTTACGTAAAGCGGGCATTACGGCAAGCATTATCATTATGAATCCGGAGATGACGGCATTCAAGACGATGTTCGACTATAAACTGGAACCGGAAGTTTACAGCTTCCATTTGTTGGATGCGCTGATTAAAGAAGCTGAGAAAGAAGGTATCACCAATTTCCCCATTCATGTGAAACTGGATACCGGTATGCACCGGTTGGGGTTTGCTCCGGAAGATATGCCCCGGCTCATAGAACGTCTGAAAGGACAGAATGCGGTTATTCCCCGTTCGGTATTCTCTCATTTTGTAGGAAGCGACGCTCAGCAGTTCGATGCTTTTACGCGTAAACAGATAGAAACTTTTGAAAAGGCTTCCATGCTGCTGCAGGAGGCGTTTCCGTATAAAATACTTCGTCATATCTGTAATTCGGCCGGTATAGAGCGTTTTCCGGGAGCACAATTTGATATGGTGCGGTTGGGAATCGGATTGTATGGCATCAGTCCGATAGATAATTCTATAATGCATAATGTCAGTACGTTAAAGACTACCATCCTGCAGATTCGTGATGTGCCCGAAGAAGATACGGTGGGATATAGCCGCAAGGGACATTTGACGCGCCCTTCACGTATTGCTGCCATTCCTATCGGCTATGCCGACGGGTTGAACCGTCACTTGGGCAATGGACACGCCTATTGCCTGGTGAACGGACAGCGTGCTCCTTATGTGGGCAATATCTGTATGGATGTTTGTATGATTGATGTTACTGACATTGATTGCAAAGAAGGCGACAGCGTTGAGATTTTCGGAGATCATCTTCCTATAACCGTCCTTTCCGATGTGCTCGGGACAATTCCCTACGAAGTGCTTACAAGTGTTTCGACACGTGTGAAGAGGGTGTATTATCAGGATTGAGAAGATGACAAAGCGTAAAGTATGGATCATACTTCATATTTTATACTTTATACTTTGTATTTCGTGCTTCGTACTTCATAAATCTTCTTATCTTTGCAATCAAATTTAATCCGATATGATTATGACAAACTTACTTTTATTAGGTTTCTTGCCCAGCGGTTCCGAATGGATTATCATCGCATTGGTTATCTTGCTGCTGTTTGGCGGTAAGAAAATTCCTGAACTGATGCGCGGTTTGGGAAAAGGCGTAAAGAGTTTCAAAGAAGGGGTAAACGAGGCTAAAGACGAAATCAATAAAGCAAAGGAAGAGGTGGACAAACCTGTAGATAATAAGTAATAAGGTGATGAAGCGGTTATTGTCGTCCCGTTACCTTGTTGTTTTACCGCCTTGTCACTCTATCGCTGTTTATGTTTATGGCAGATAAAGAGTTAACCTTCTGGGATCATTTGGACGAACTGCGCCGGGTGCTGTTCCGCATTCTTGGTGTATGGTTTGTGTTGGCTGTGGGTTATTTCATTGCGATGCCTTATCTGTTTGATAATGTAGTGCTGGCTCCTTGCCATAATGATTTCATCTTTTATGATTTGCTGCGTTATATCGGTGAAGTATTTGACTTGCATGACGAATTCTTTACGCAGGAATTTCAGATAAAATTGATAAATATTAATCTGGCCGCACCGTTTTTCATCCATATATCTACAGCATTTTGGATGTCGGTGGTGACGGCTGCGCCATATGTATTCTTCGAGATATGGCGGTTTGTCAGTCCCGCACTCTATCCCAACGAGCGCAAAGGGGTACGGAAAGCACTCGGTCTGGGTACGGTGATGTTTTTTGTAGGAGTGTTGCTGGGTTACTTTATGGTATATCCGCTGACCTTACGTTTTCTATCCACTTACCAGCTTAGCGCAACGATAGAGAACCAGATTTCTCTCAATTCGTACATCGACAATTTTATGATGCTGGTACTCTGCATGGGACTTGCTTTTGAACTTCCGTTGGTGACGTGGTTGCTTTCGTTGCTGGGGTTGGTGCATAAGACATTCCTACGGAAGTATCGTCGCCATGCAGTGGTTATCATTGTTATTGTTGCCGCTGTCATAACTCCCACTGGCGACCCGTTTACACTGACCGTCGTTGCCGTTCCGCTCTATCTTCTTTATGAAATGAGTATCCTGATGATTAAGGACAAGAAAGCGGATGAAACCGAGGAGATTATAGAGACCGGAGAGAGATGAATGCTGAAATAGAGGAATATTTTTATTTACTGCGGGAAGTCTGTCGTGCAGATGACTCTTCTTTGGGAACCGCTTACCGTCAATTGCGGGAACTGCTCGAGCATTTATGCCGTACGCAAATGACGGATAGCAGTCTGCAAATGACCGACCTTGCCGCCCGTATCAATTTTGTATCTTCCAAGCTGGGGCTGACCGTTGCAGAGCAAAATCGCCTGCATACTTTCCGGCTTGCCTCTAATGCTGTCCTTAATCGCCAGGCAGAACCTTCACGCGAAAAATTGCTGCGTGATGCCAAGACAGTATCTTTCTTTGTAAAGCGCATAACCGGTGAAGATATTCCGGCAGACCTGTATCGTCTCTTTCCGCAGGCTGATGCCACGTACATTGCAGCTCCCCCGGCAAAGGAGCGTGTGCGGCGTATGCGCGTCAATTTTCAGTATGCCGATACGGATTATCTGTATGTACTGCCTGTGGATAGTGTGGCGGACGAACCGTTGCGGGTACGTTATAATGTGCCTCAAATCAATGATGAATTTGCTGAGACTTGTGGCTTGTTGTGGCGGCATGCCCAGATTAATCTGCTGGATGTGGCAGTAGATGGGGCAGGTGTGCTTACACCCTCTTTCATTATTTTAGAACCGGATTATCTGCTTGATATCAGTTCATTGGCAGAATGTTTCAGGGAATATGGCCATCATCCGGCAAACTATATGCTGGCAAGGTTGCAGATGCCCGATAATACCCGCCCTCTTTTGTTGGGTAATATAGCCAACCTCTTTTTGGACGAATGGATTCATGCGGAAAGTGAACCTGACTATCTGGAATGTATGAAGAAAGCGTTCCGCTCATATCCCATTGAACTGGCTGCCTGCGCAGATTTGCGCGACCGGGAGAAAGAACGTGAATTCTTTGCCGACTGTAAACGGCATTTTGATAATATCCGGCAAACTGTTACAGATACTTTCCGGGCTTCGGGGTATGAACTGGACAAAACGGATGCCGTGCTGGAACCGTCTTATATATGTGAGGCGTTAGGTTTGCAGGGACGTTTGGATTATATGCAGCGTGATATGTCGTCTTTCATCGAAATGAAATCGGGTAAGGCGGATGAGTATGCTATCCGGGGTAAGGTAGAACCTAAAGAGAACAATAGGGTACAGATGTTGCTGTATCAGGCGGTATTGGAGTATGCCATGGGGAAAGAACATCATCGGGTGAAGCCGTATTTGCTCTATACACGCTATCCGTTGCTCTATCCGGCACGTCCTTCGTGGGCAATGCTGCGCCGGGTAATGGATGTACGGAACCGTATTGTAGCGAATGAATACGGCATCCAGTTGCGCAATAGTCTGCAATATACGGCGGAGCGTCTGCGCGATATTGCTCCGGGAACTCTGAATGAGCGGCAACTGGATAATACATTGTGGAAACGTTATCTGTATCCTTCCATCGATGCGGTGACACAGAAGATTCACGCGTTGTCTCCATTGGAACAGTCGTATTTCTATGCGTTGTACAATTTTATAACAAAAGAACTCTATACTTCAAAATCCGGTGATGTGGAGTATGAAGGACGCACCGGCGCATCTGCTTTATGGCTTGCTACTTTAGAGGAGAAAAGCGAGAATGGAGAGATTTTATATGATTTGGCGATACGGCAAAACTGTGCGGCGGATATTCATAAACCTTATTTATTGCTGGAGCGTACACATACGGATATTGATACTTTGCCCAATTTCCGACAAGGAGATGCCATTGTTCTGTATGAGCGGAATGTCAGTGAAGATAACGTTACCAATAAAATGGTGTTTAAGGGGAACATCGAGGAAATTTCCGATTGCAATATCCGTATCAGACTCCGTGCGGCACAACAGAACGCCAGGGTCTTGCCAATGGAAAGCCGTTATGCAATAGAACATGATTATATGGATACCTCTTTTCGCTGCATGTACTGGGGATTGTCGGCCTTTTTGTCTGCAACGAAAGACCGTCGGGATTTGTTGCTGAATCAACGTAAACCGGAATTTGATACTGCCTTTAACGGAGCTATATCGGCTGCTGCCGATGATTTTGTACGCATTACTTTGAAGGCGCAAGCTGCTAAAGACTATTTCTTGCTGGTAGGTCCGCCGGGAACCGGTAAGACCTCTCGCGCTCTGCGCAGCATGGTAGAGGCTTTTTATAGGGAAGGGAAAGAAATACTTTTGCTTTCATATACTAACCGGGCAGTGGACGAGATATGTAAGATGTTGACAGCCATTACACCGGAGGTCGACTTCATACGTATCGGCAGTGAACTTTCCTGTGACGGCGTGTATCGTCCGCATTTGATAGAAAACGTGTTGGAGTCTTGCTCCACACGCCGGGAGGTGCAGGAGCGCATGGCGCGTTGCCGAATTTTTGTGGGAACGGTTGCTACGCTGTCTGTCAAGACCGAATTGTTTCGTTTGAAGACTTTTGATGTGGCCTTGATAGATGAGGCTACCCAGATATTGGAGCCGCAACTGTTGGGATTGCTTTGCATGCGCGGCGTTACCGGCGGGAATGCTATAGGGAAATTTGTCCTGATAGGTGACCATAAACAATTGCCGGCTGTTGTACTCCAGTCATCGGAGCAATCGGAAATTCAGGATGAAGGTTTGCGGGGCATCGGTTTGCATAACTTGAAAGATTCTCTTTTTGAACGTCTTTATCGGAATGCCATTAGGCAACAGGCGGTTGACGGTCGGCAAACCTCTGCTTTCAACTCCCGGTTTTCAGCTTTCAATTCTCTTGATATGCTTTGTCGCCAGGGACGTATGAATGTGGAAGTTGCAGCTTTTCCGAACCGTGCTTTCTATGGCGGGTTGTTACAGCCGGTAGGATTGGAACATCAGACAGGGGTTCTTAAACTGTCTCCTCAGCTTTCTGCTGATGAATTTGCCGCTTTGCTGACCCGGCGGGTAGCTTTTCTTCCGTCCGTTCCCGAACCGCCTATGCAGTCGGCAAAGATGAACCGTTCGGAAGCAAAAATCGTAGCCGGACTGGCTGCTGCTGTCTATCGGCAGTATACATTTGCCGAGGGATGCTTCAGCGCAGCTTCTACTTTGGGAGTAATAACCCCTTATCGTAGTCAGATAGCTTTGATAAAGAAAGAAATAGAAGCTTTGGGAATTCCAGCCTTGAATGAAATCCTGGTAGATACGGTGGAGCGTTTTCAGGGAAGCGAACGTGATGTCATCATTTACTCTTTCTGTGTGAACAGGTTGTCTCAGCTGAGATTTCTTGCCAATCTGACAGAGGAGAACGGAATACGGATAGACCGTAAGCTGAATGTGGCTTTGACCAGAGCGCGCAAGCAGATGTTTATAATCGGAGTCCGACAATTGTTGGAGCAGAACCCAATCTATGCGCAACTGTTGAAAAGTTGTGATTCATAAGGTACGAAACGTTTCCTATTGCCGTAGATTGCAGCTATTTCTTCATTTAATAAATCTTAAATATTTTCTTTCTCTTTATATGCTTTATTAATAACATCGTGTGTTATAAAGCCTTATCTTTGCAGCACGTTTTTTTCATAGAGATTTAGATTTAAGGTTAGAAGAATTGTGGAAGTCGTGAGACTTCCCTTTTTTTTATCCCTTAATTCTTGTTCTCTCAGAATTTGCCGACAAATCTTATATTGCCAAGAGGATATAAAAAAAGCTCTTTCTTTCATGCGAAAGAGCTTTTTTTATATCTATATATTCTGTCTGTATCAGTTCAGTACGATAGGTTTGTATTTCGGTACCAGAAGCTTCATGATGCACCAGCCGATAAGGTAAGCAACGGCACAGATGCAGAATATGATGAAGTATCCGGCTGCCTTGCCTTCGAATCCCATGAATATCATCTGGGTTTCATCAGCGTAAGTAAACAGTGTGCCCGAACCTTTGTTGATGAGGAACGAACCGATACCGCCCGCCATACCTCCCAATCCGGTAATGGTAGCTACCGCACTTTTGGGGAACATATCGCCCACTACGGAGTAGATGTTGGCAGACCAGGATTGGTGAGCTGCTCCGGCAATACCTATAATGATAATCGGATACCAATAGGAGTATTCTCCTAACGGTTGTGCAAATAGTGCGAGTAACGGGAACAAAGCAAAGATGAACATGGCTCGCATGCGGGCTGCATACGGATTCATACCGGTTTTGTTTATGATGATGGTAGGCAGTTTTCCACCATAGATAGACAGCATGGTAATGGCATAAAGTACGAATATCAGCAACTGTGCCGTTCCGCTGTCCGAAGAGAATCCGTAGACATCGGAGATGTAGGCCGGAGTCCAAAACAGGAAGAACCACCATACACCGTCAGTCATGAATTTGCCGATGGCAAAAGCCCATGCCTGAGGGTATTGGAGACATTCCATAAACGACATCTTTCTTTCAGGTTTTTCAGAGACAGCCTTGTCTTCTTCTCTGAGTTTATCTTGTTCGATATAGGCAATTTCTGCTGCATTGACACGCGGGTTTTCATGAGGTTTCTTATACATGAACATCCACATGCCCATCCAGATGAAGCCTAATCCACCGATGACGATGAATGCCATTTCCCAGCCGTTGCCTACACCGATGCTTTGGAAGTACCGTGCTAAAGAGGGGATGGTGACAGGAGCTATTAAAGCACCTACTGTGGCGCCGGCATTGAAAATGGAAGTCGAGAATGCACGGTCTTTTTTCGGAAAATACTCGGCAGTGACTTTAATTGCTGCGGGGAAGTTTCCGGCTTCACCGACACTCAATATCACACGGGCAGCGATGAAAAAGTAAACACTGGTAATGGCAATGGTCGATGCTACGGCGCCTGTTGCGGAAATCATGGCAGCGGCATCATGAATGCCCACTACATGTTCGGTTGCCCATCCGCAAACAGCATGCAGGCAAGCTCCTAATGACCATACGAAGATAGCCCAGAGATAACCTTTTTTGGTTCCTAACCAATCGATGAAACGTCCGGCAAATAAGTTTGCAATGGCATATACTATGGAAAATACGGCTGTGATATCTCCATAATCGGCATCTGTCCAATGAAATTCCGGGGCGATAAAATCTTTCCAGGTAAGTGATAATACTTGTCGGTCGAGATAATTAACTGTTGTCGCGAAGAATAACATGGCGCAAATTGTCCAGCGATAGTTAGACATTTTGCCCAATGTGTTCTGATTTGTACTCATGATAATAGATTTAATTTATAATGTCGCAAAAATACGCGTTCTTGTGTTATGTGTATGTGTAATATTTGGTAGAAATCATGGAGAAAATGACAAAAATAGGCATAGTTGAGAACAACCATGCCTATTTTCTTGTCTACGGATATTATTTCATATCTGTGTATTTGATTTCATCTTTGTCGCTGTACTTCAGGTTCTCACCTCCCATACCCCAGATGAAAGTATAGTTGCTGGTGCCTGCAGCTGCGTGGATGCTCCATTCGGGAGAAGTGATGGCCTGCTCGTTGTGTAACCAAATCAGGCGTTCTTCTTGAGGCTCACCCATTAAGTGGCAGATTGCATTGCCCGGAGCCAGATTGAAGTAGTAATAGGCTTCCATACGGCGTGTGTGAGTATGGGCAGGCATGGTGTTCCATACAGAACCCGGAGCAAGTTCGGTAAGTCCCATCTGCAATTGGTTTGTACCGCCGTTTTTCACTCTTTCCAAAACATCTTTTACAATCAGCTGGTTTACGATACGGTCGTTGCTGTCTTCCATTTTTCCGTAATGGTCGGAAATGCCCAAAGCATATTTTTTAGGATTGGCCTTTTGAAGTTTGGCATCGGTTGTAATCAACTGAGTAACGTAAGGTTTGTAAGCCGGAGCCGAGTTGATATAGAATTTGGCAGGGTTGGCAGCATCGTTGCTCTTGAAAGTTACTTCTTTATTGCCACAACCTACATAAAGAGCTTCTTTATACTTCATGGGGTATTCTTTACCGTCTACGGTAACTACTCCATCGCCACCGGTGTTGATAACACCCAACTCGCGACGTTCGAGGAAGTAAGTGATTTCAGGACCCAGCTCACGGAAAGTCTCCAGTTTCAATACTTTGTTTACAGGCATTGCACCTCCGTAAATCAAACGGTCATAGAGGGTGTAAGTAACATTGATTTCGTCCGGAGCCATTACTTTGCTCATCATAAAAGAGCTACGGAGACGTTGTGTGTCATAATGCTTTACGTCCAATGGATGGCAGGCTGTCTGCACAGTGTAATTTACTTGGGCGGAAGCCGTAACTGCGGCTGCACCCAACATCAGGGCAATTGCTAATTTTTTCATGTCTGATATAAACTTTAAATATTAATATGCTTAATGATTACTTTTTTATTTAGCGCTCTCTTGAGCTTCTTTTTCACTGCGGACAATGATGCGACGGTTGATGAACATCATGGTTATCGCTACCAGTACCAGCAGTGCAGCACCTACATACGAGAGTTTTACACCTCTATATATAGTCCAGCCGAAGAAAGAAGCGGCAAAGTCGATGGAACCGCCATCAAATCCTTCAGGAATGTGTGCCGTAGGATCGTGTGTCTCGGCATATACCTGATTGGCTGCCAGCGTGAAGTCCGGTGCCATATCGGTTACGAAATACAAACCTAAAATCAGAGTGATAAGACCGATAATGAGTGTCTTCAATACATTTCCTTTAGTAAAGGGCAATATCATCGGAAACAGATAGAACATACCTGCAAGTGAGGCCAATGGCAGGAACTGATTACCCGGCAGGAATACGGCAAGTGCCAGGATAACGGGAATCAGGATAACCGATGCCACCAATGTAGCGGGGTGTCCGATAACCAATGCCGGGCTCATACCGATATGTACTTTCTTACCGTTGAATTTAGCTTTTACCAGTTCCGAAGTCTTTTCGGAGATAGGCTTCAATCCTTCGATAAACAGAGAAGTGATGCGGGGGATGAGTTCCATTACGGCTCCCATTGTGATACCCAGGAAGAGAACTTTCTTGATGTCGAGTTGGGCTGCCCAGCCTATCAGCATACCTACGATAACTCCCAATACCAGCGGTTCACCTATTACACCAAACTTTTTCTTCATGCCTTCTGCATCGATTTCCAGCTTGGAGAAACCGGGAATTTTATCTAATGCCTTATTGATAAGTATGGCAAACGGTGTGAAACTCTGGCAGAAAGGCTGAGGAATGGAGATACCGTCCAAATCATAGAACTTTTGGAATTTTTCTGCGGTAAGGTCGGCGCAGACCAATGTAATAATGTAGCAGATGATAGCGGCGAAATAGCCCCATGCCAGATTCTGGCCGGTAACAAAATAAGCCACAGCACCGATGAAGGCGAAGTGCCAATAGTTCCACAAGTCTATGTTTACAGTACGTGTGGTCTTGGTGATAAGCATCAGGAAATTGACGCCTAAGCAGATAGGAATGATAAGCGCACCAACAGCGGTATTATAAGCTACGGCAGCGGCGGCGGGCCATCCCATATCGAATACGTTCAGTTGCAGGTGATACAAATCGGATATGGCTTTCAGAGGAGAATTAAAATTTGTTGTCAGCAGGGCGGTAACTACGCCTAAGCCCACAAAACCGACTCCGACAAAGAGACCTGATTTCAGAGCCTTGCCAAATTTCATACCGATGCACATACCTATGATTGTAAAAATAATAGGCATCATTACAGACGCTCCCAAAGCGATGATGTAACCGAAAACTTGTTCCATTCTTTATGTGATTTAATTGATAAATGATTATGTTTTACAATAGTACGAATTGAAAATCGGGGTCAAAAATAAGACCTTTTCCTAATTAATCAAACTGTAAAGGCATAATAAATAGTAAATAAGGATGATTTTGGACAAATTTGTCGTTATCGTGCACAAATTTGTTCGTTTTCGTACACGAAAATCAAAAAATGCACCCTCTGCGCCAAAAAGTGCACAGGTGTTTGGAAAGAAACATCTACTTTTGTTTCGTGAAAAATTATAAGGTCTAATACCCAAAAAGAACAACTACATGAAAAAGAACTTTATTTGTAATTTTATTCTATCCGGTTTATTGTTGTTTTCTCCTTTAAGCATGTTTGCACAGCGTGTGGATTCAAACTTGCCGTGGTCGGTACGTATGGTGGAGTCCGAAATGATTCGTTGTCCGGAATCCTGGCAGTTGGACTTTCAGCCTAAATTGAAATGGGATTACTGTCACGGGTTGGAATTGCAATCCATGCTGGATGTGTATGACCGCTACGGTAATCGGAAAATCTATGATTATGCTTTGGCTTATGCCGATACAATGGTAAATGCAGATGGTACTATCAAAATGTACAAACGTGAGGAGTATAGCCTTGACCGTATAAACTCCGGTAAATTTATATTCCGCATCTATGAACAGACGAAAGATGAGAAATATAAGAAAGCGCTTGCATTGATGAGAAGTCAGCTCGATGAGCATCCCCGGAATGCCGACGGCGGCTTTTGGCATAAGAAGATTTATCCGAATCAGGTATGGCTGGATGGTATTTATATGGGAGCGCCTTTCTATGCGGAATATGCTTTCCGTAACAATCAGGTAGACGATTATGCGGATGTTATCAATCAATTCCTGATGGCGGCCCGTCATACTTACGACCCGAAAAATGATGTGTACCGTCATGCTTGTGACGTAAGCCGTAAAGAACGTTGGGCCGATCCTGTTACCGGACAATCAAAGCATAGCTGGGGACGCGCTATGGGCTGGTATGCCATGGCCTTTGTAGATGCTTTGGATTTCATTCCGAAACATGAAGCGGGCCGTGATTCCATGTTGGTTATCTTTAATAAAATAGCTTCTCAGATAAAGCGTTTGCAAGATTCCAAGACCGGTTTGTGGTATCAGGTGTTGGACAAGAGTGGAGCGCCGGGTAATTATCTGGAATCTTCCTGTTCTACTATGTTTGTATATTCTCTGTTCAAGGGTGTGCGTAAAGGGTACATTGACAAATCCTATCTGGAAGTAGCAGTTAAAGGATATAAGGGCATTCTTGACAACTTTATAGAAGTGGATAAGAATGGTGTGGTAAGCATCACAAAGGCTTGTGCCGTAGCAGGACTTGGCGGAAAGGTCTATCGTTCGGGAGACTATGATTATTATATCAATGAAACTATCCGCAACAATGACCCCAAAGCTGTAGGTCCGTTTATTCTTGCATCATTGGAGTGGGAACGTCTTCAGGACGTGAAAGTGATTGTTAACCGGAAATGATAGCGAAAGTAACTATGAAAGCACTGTGTAGTTTTATAATAGCCCTGCTTTGCGGGGTCGGTTCGTTATCCGCGGCGCAGCAGTGGAAAGATACGATTGTTGTAGCCCGTGACGGCACGGGAGATTACCGTACGCTGACCGAAGCAATGGAGGGTATCCGCGCCTTTATGGATTATAAGGTGACGGTTTTGGTTAAAAAGGGTGTATATAAGGAAAAGGTTATTCTTCCTTCTTGGTTGGAAAACGTCGATTTCATCGGTGAAAATGTAGAAAATACGATTATCACCTACGATGATCATGCCAATATAAATAAGATGGGAACTTTCCGTACCTATACTTTGAAAGTGGAAGGAAGTTCCATCACTTTTAAGAACTTGACGATAGAGAATAATGCTGCACGGCTGGGGCAGGCAGTTGCGCTTCATACGGAAGGTGACCGCTTGGTCTTTATCAATTGTCGCTTTTTGGGCAATCAGGATACTATTTACACCGGTGCAAAAGGTACTCGTCTCTGTTTCCTGAATTGTTATATTGAAGGTACTACCGATTTTATTTTCGGTCCTTCTACGGCATTGTTCCATAATTGCACGATTCATAGTAAAGCCAATTCGTACATCACGGCAGCTTCCACTCCGAAAGACATTGAAGTGGGATATGTTTTTAAGAACTGTAAGCTGACTGCCGCACCGGACGTTGATAAGGTTTATTTGGGGCGTCCGTGGCGTCCCTATGCAGCTACAGTGTTCATTAACTGCGAGATGGGTAAACATATCTGTCCGGCAGGATGGGATAATTGGCGTAATCCGGAGAATGAAAAAACAGCCCGTTATGCTGAATATGGTAATACGGGAGAGGGGGCTGATAATACAAATCGGGTAAAATGGGTAAAGCAACTGACCCGGAAGGATGTTGCAAAATATGAGGAACCGGATTATCTTTTCAAGATATGCAGTGAATGGAAACCGTAAGTTTATCTTACGGTTTCAGAAAATCCGCTCTCATAGGACTGAAGCAGTCGATTAATATACCGGCTTCCAGACAAGTGCATCCATGTTCGGCATCCGGTTCGATATAAACACCGTCGCCAGCCGATACGATTTGTTTTTCACCGTTAACCGTGAATTCAAATTTACCGCTTGCCACATAAGTTGTTTGAGTATGATAATGGGTATGCGGTGTACCTACTGCACCTTGTTCAAATTTAACCTTGACGAGCATTACCTGACCGTCGTATCCCAAAATCTGACGAACAACGCCTTCTCCGGCGGGTTCCCATGCTTTCTCGTTTTCGAGAATGAATGCATTGCTTCTTGTTCTTTTCATTGTGTGAATGATAATTTTACTGATACAAATATAGCGATAAATAATAAGTTTGAAAAACCATGAAAAGTAAATTGATTTTGTTATTGACAGCTTTTTTCTTGTGTTCCGCTTTCAAGGCCGATAAGCCGGTAATTACTATTTTTATGATTGGTGATTCTACGATGTCAAATAAGTCGTTGGTGGGCGGTAATCCCGAAAGAGGGTGGGGGCATGTCCTGCCCGGTTTCTTTTCTGAAGACATACGGGTGGATAATCATGCCATGAACGGACGCAGTTCCAAGAGTTTTATCGATGAGGGGCGCTGGGACAAAGTGCTTTCACTGATAAAGAAAGGCGATTATGTTTTTATTCAGTTCGGGCACAATGACGAAAAGCCCAAAGCCGACCGCCATACAGACCCGGGAACAACCTTTGATGCCAACTTGCGTAAGTTCGTTAATGAGACTCGTGCGAAAGGCGGTATTCCTGTTCTGTTCAACTCCATTGTGCGCCGTAACTTTGGTACGGCCGATAATAAAGCCGTAGCGGAAGCTATTCTTCAGGATGATATTCGCAAGGGAATCAATCCTGATGCCAAACAAGACGCTTCTCAGGGAAATAATGTGGTGGAAGAAGACAAACTGATTGATACGCACGGAGCGTATCTGGATTCTCCGCGCAATGTAGCAAAGGAGTTGAATGTTCCTTTTATTGATATGAACAAACTCACCCACGATTTGGTAGAAGGCTTGGGACCGAAAGAATCGAAGAAACTCTTTATGTGGGTGCCCGCCAACACAATTGCTGCCATGCCTAAAGGTCGTGAAGACAATACTCACCTCAACATATACGGTGCACGTGTCATAGCCGGTATTACAGTAGATGCCATTGCCAAAGAAGTGCCGGAATTGGCAAAATATGTCCGCCATTATGATTTCGTGGTAGCTCAGGATGGCAGTGGCGATTTCTTTACTGTACAGGAAGCTATTAATGCCGTACCCGATTTCCGTAAAAATGTACGCACCACGATATTGGTGCGTAAAGGCGTATATAAAGAAAAACTGATTGTGCCCGAAAGTAAGATTAATATCTCTTTGATAGGACAGGAAGGAGCTGTCATATCCTATGACGACTATGCCAATAAACAGAATCTCTTTGGAGAGAACAAAGGTACGTCCGGTTCATCTTCCTGTTATATCTATGCGCCCGATTTTTATGTGGAGAATATCACGTTCGAGAATACATCCGGTCCGGTAGGGCAGGCTGTTGCCTGTTTTGTCAGTGCCGACCGTGCTTATTTCAAGAACTGCCGTTTTCTCGGATTTCAAGATACACTCTATACGTATGGGAAGGGAGTGAGGCAGTATTATGAAGATTGTTATATAGAGGGTACGGTCGATTTTATATTCGGTTGGTCTACGGCGGTATTCAACCGTTGCCATATTCATAGTAAACGTGACGGGTATGTCACGGCTCCTTCTACCGATGAAGGACAGAAATACGGCTATGTATTTTATGACTGCAAATTAACTGCGGATGCCAACGTGAAGAATGTTTATTTGTCCCGTCCGTGGCGTCCTTTTGCCCAGGCTGTGTTCATTCATTGCGATTTAGGAAAGCATATCCTTCCGGTCGGTTGGCATAACTGGAATAAGAAAGATGCTGAGAAAACCGTTTTCTATGCAGAGTATGACAGCTATGGCCCGGGTGCTAATCCTAAAGCACGCGCTGCTTTCTCCCATCAGTTGAAAGATACGGAAGGATATGAAATAGAGTCCGTTCTTGCCGGTACTGACGGTTGGAATCCGATTGCTAACGGCAATGCATTGGTAAACATTAAACGTTGATTGATAAAACAATTCTGATATGGTAAAGAATAAAACAATATTGGGTGTTCTTACTCTGCTATTGGGTTTGGCATTGACTGCCAGTGCGGAAAATTATCCTTACAGGAGCGATGTACTTTGGGTTACCGTACCCAATCATGCCGATTGGCTCTATCAGACAGGGGAGAAAGCTACCGTAGAAGTACAATTCTATAAATACGGCATCCCGCAGGATGGTGTAACTGTCTGTTATGAACTTGGAGATGACATGATGCCTTCGGATACGAAAGGCTCTGTTACGTTGAAGAATGGTAGAGCCGTTGTTACTATCGGCACAATGAAGCAACCCGGATTCCGGGATTGCCGTTTACAGGCTACTATCGCTGGAAAAACTTATAAACATCATGTAAAAGTAGGTTTCTCGCCCGATAAACTTCAACCTTATACGAAGATGCCTGCCGATTTCGATGAATTCTGGGATAAGAGTAAGTCTGAAATTGCAACTTTCCCTTTGTTGTATACGAAAGAGCGGGTTGAAAAGTATTCTACCGACAAGATAGACTGTTACTTGGTTAAACTACAGTTGAACAATCGGGGACAAAGTATTTACGGCTATTTAACCTGTCCCCGGAATATGCAGAAAGGTGCTTGCCCGGTAGTGCTTTGTCCGCCGGGTGCAGGAATCAAAACCATCAAAGCCCCTCTTCGTCATAAATACTATGCAGAGCAGGGATGTATCCGTTTTGAGATGGAGATACATGGACTCAATCCGGAGATGTCCGAAGCGGAGTTCAAGGAAATCAGTAATGCGTTCAACGGCAGAGAGAACGGGTATTTATCAAACGGACTGGATAATAAGGATAATTATTACATGAGACGCGTTTATCTGGCATGTGTCCGCAGTATTGACTTTCTAACTTCTTTACCCGAATGGGACGGTAAGAATGTCATTGTGCAAGGGGGTAGCCAGGGAGGTGCTTTGGCATTGATTACCGCCGGACTGGATACACGGGTAACAGCGTGTGTAGCCAATCATCCGGCTTTAAGCGATATGGCAGGCTATAAGGCTGGCAGAGCGGGAGGTTATCCGCATTTCTTCCGTGTAGCAGGTATGGATACTGCCGATAAGCTGAATACAATGGCTTATTATGATGTAGTAAACTTTGCCCGCCGGATAAAAATTCCTACTTACATGACTTGGGGATACAATGATGATACTTGTCCGCCCACTACCAGTTATATCGTATATAATGTGTTGAATTGCCCAAAAGAAGCGCTAATCACTCCTATTAACGAACACTGGACATCTGAAGCTACGGAGTATGGGCATTTACTTTGGATAAAAAGACACCTGAAATAGCGATTGGCCGTTAACGGTCAGTGATTGTTATTAATAAGGTTATCACTGACCGTTAATCTTTATTTCTCATTTCTTTATTAAAGAACTCCAATACTTCTTCCTGCATCTCCTTGTTAAAGAAATGCTTCTCATCCCATATCTTAGTCACAAGCCTGTCACCGGCATGTTGACTGTCCCATACTGTTCGCATTGTTTGATACGCATCTCTTACTCCTTCTATCGGGAATAACTTATCTTTGCTTCCATTGAAGAAAAGGGCGGGTTTAGGACATGCAATACTTGCTGTATGCGGATAATCCAGATAACGCCTTAAGTTTGGAATAAGCATGGAGTAAGCGGAACCGCCCTTATTCTGATTATTAGTCAGCGTCATCAGATGCTCTGTGGTATTCATCCAGCAGATGGAAGCGGATGCTTTTACACAATCAGTCAGCGCAGCCAGCATCCAGGAACGGTAGGCACCCATAGAGAATCCCAAACAACCGACCCTGTTTTTATCTACCATTGGCAGTGAAGCCAGAAACTCGGCACTACGCACATCATCCATGTTGATAAAAGCCCCCCAGGATGCCCCCATTTGCATGAAATTGGAAGCCAGTGCCTGCTGTCCGTCATAACTTACTCCTTCCTTTCGTCCGCGTTCTCCCCAAAACAGGGCGTCGATAGACAGTACTACGTAACCGTTTTGTGCAAAGTAATCTCCGGTATATTGTCCGTCATAACAACGGACCACCCAATCTTCGGCATCAGCCGATATTTCCGGAGAGACTCCGAAAGGACATACCATTTTCTCTTTGCCGATGGAAAAGTGTGCTCCATGATCGTGCAGCATTATCACAGCCGGAAAAGGCCCTTTTCCGTCAGGAACCAATAGATAAGCCGGTATGCGGGACCATTCCGAAACATTAAACCATATCTTGCGGGCTTCATATCCCGACCGCTGCTCTGTTCCGACGACAGACATATCGTATTTCGCGGGAGCAGGAGGCAGATTCTGCATGCACTCCATCACTATATTTCGTGTTTCGATTCTCCATTTCCCAAAGTCTTTTGTGGTAGACTTTCCCCATGCTGCGGGATAGGTAAGTTGCTGTTTCAGTTGCTCGTAGAAAACGGGCATGTTTTTTGTCACTTCATAACTTACCGTATCAGCTTGTTGAGCCTTTATACCCAGACTTACGGTAAGGAAAACAGCATAAAGTATAACGCTTGGTTTCATAGTGGTATTTAAAATAATGACAAATATACGATATTTTCGGCGAAATGCGTATCTTTACCCCACAGAACGAATATGTTATGAGAAAACTTCTATATCTGGTCATAGGCTTATTGTTTGTATTTGCGTTACCGTCCGGAGCACAGCCGGAGTGTGTCTTTACCCATTATTCGTCCGAAGAGGGACTTTCGCAGAATACTGTCATGAGTATTCTGCAAGACAGAAAGGGAAATATGTGGTTTGCCACTTGGGATGGCATCAATAAATTCGATGGGTATGATTTCAAGACTTATAAGGCAAAGTTTGATAACCGCATTAACCTGACAAACAACCGGGTGGACTATATGTATGAAGACCGGTACGGCTTTCTGTGGCTGCTCACTTACGACAATCAGGCTTGGCGTTTTAATCCCCGTACCGAAGTATTTGAACATGTTCCTGCCATGAAAGAAGAAGGAAGCCGGTTTGTGGTAACTTCAATCAAGGTATTGCCTTGCGGTTCGGTCTGGTTGCTTTCGGAGGAAGAAGGGGCTATCCGCCTCAAGACCGATCCGGAGAGTTTTCGCCTTTCGCCAGAGATGTATTCAGCTGATAACGGTTTGTTCCCGGCCGCACGCGTATATGATGTTTATGAGGATGCTTCCGGAAATGAGTGGATGCTGACTGACAACGGGCTGGGGATGCTTGCTGCCGGAAGTGGTGCCCTTACGTCCTTTTTCGTAGAGAAAACATTGAAGAAAGAGAAAGGCGGCCAAATTTTTTATACAGCCCAGGAATGTGGAAATGAAATCTTTTTCGGGTCGGATAGCGGACGCGTATGGCGTTATCAGAAGAAAAACGGCCGGTTTCTGTTATTGCAGTTGCCTTGTGCCTCACATATCGTGGCTGTAGGAAAGATTGACGAACATAATCTGATAATGGTTACAGAGACAGACGGATTTTTTACTTACAATACGCCCGCTAAGACAACTGTTCATTATCCGGCTTCCCGTCTGCCGGGTGCTCCTGTTCACTCCATTTATATAGACAGAAACTCGGAAGTATGGTTCGGGCAGGATATTGCGGGAACCGTTGCACATTTTAATGCAAGGACAAAAGTGCTGAAAACGGAAGTAATCCCGGTAGAGCCTACATCTACCGACCGTTCCCGTCCGGCTTTTCACGTGCACGAAGATATTTTCGGTTCTGTTTGGGTGCATCCCTATGGCGGAGGTTTTTCGCGTTTCGATAAGGCTGCTAATTGCCTGCGTCCCTTCTATAACGGCTTTTCGGATACCGACTGGCGTTTTTCCAATAAAATCCATTCTGCTTTTTCCGACAGGCAAGGCAATCTGTGGATGTGCACCCATTCCAAGGGACTGGAGAAAATCACTTTCCGCTCTTCCTTTTTCAGTATGATGACGCCGGAACCTCATCGGTATGAATCATTGAGCAATGAGGTGCGTGCTCTTTGCGAAGACACGGAGCATAATCTTTGGGTGGGACTGAAAGACGGCAAAATAAGGATTTACGATAAGAATCGCACGGAACTGGGATACTTCACGGAGACAGGTACGATATCACATGCGGGGATACCGTTAAAGGGAAATACTTATTGCATATTTCAAGACAGTAAGCACAACATTTGGATTGCCACCAAGGGTGAGGGATTGGTAAAAGCCCGGCCTCAGGGTGGAGGACATTATAAACTGACCCGCTATTGCCATAGTAGGGATGATATCTACAGCCTGAGTGACAACAATGTATATTGTGTCTATGAGGACGTGAAAGGACGTATCTGGGTTGCCACTTTTGGAGGAGGAATCAACTACCTCACCCATAACCGTGGCGGACGGGAGATATTTGTTAACCACCGTAACAACCTGAAAGGTTTCCCTATAGATAATTGCCATAAAGTACGCTTCGTTACAGGTGACCATCGCGGAAATATATGGATTGCCACTACAGTCGGCGCATTAATGGTAAACAGTGATTTTAAGAAGCCCGAAGATGCAGTGTTTCATCACTATGTACGTGTGCAGAACGATGTAAACAGCTTGAGTAATAACGATGTGCACTATATTCTGTCTACCCGGAAGAACGAACTTTATCTGGTTACTTTCGGCGGCGGGTTGAATAAGTTGCAGACTATAGATGCTGCCGGCGACGCAATATTCAAGTCGTATGGCGTGGCCGAGGGATTGCCTTCGGATATATTGCTCTCCATACGTGAGGATAATAAGGGCAATCTTTGGATGAGTACGGAGAACGGCATCAGCAAATTTATTCCTGAAGAAGAACGTTTTGAAAACTATGCAGACGGTCATGTCTCGCCTCATGTCCGCTTCAGCGAAGCGGCATCGGCCTATACTTCGTGGGGAGACTTGCTGTTTGGTACGAGCAACGGCGTCTTACTGTTCAATCCCGATTCTATCAGGAAGAGCACATATGTACCGCCGTTAGTGTTTTCCAAATTGCTTATAGCCAATGAAGACGTTGTGCCGGATGAAAAAAATATATTGAAAGAGAGTTTGGATGATACCCGTGAATTGAAACTCTCGCACGAGGAAAACATTTTCACGATTCGTTTTGCCGCACTTGACTATACGGAACCTGCCGGAATACAGTATGCCTATATTCTGGAGGGATTTGAGAAATCTTGGAACTATGTCGGCAAGCAGCGTACCGCCACCTATACCAACCTGCCCAAAGGGCATTATGTGTTTAAGGTACGTGCCACCAATGCCGATGGAGTATGGACGGATAACATGCGCTTGCTTGATATTGAAGTGCTTCCTTCCTTTTGGGAGACTCCTTTTGCCTATTTCCTGTATGTCCTGTTTGTTCTGTTGATTATAATAACGGCTGTTTATATCTTGTTTACGATTTATCGTCTGAAGCACGAAGTTGTTGTGGAACAGCATATGACAGATATGAAATTGCGTTTCTTTACAGATATTTCCCATGAACTGCGTACTCCTTTAACCCTGATTTCAGGTCCGGTGGAATACGTGCTGGAGCATACGCAACTGCCGGCGGATGCCCGTGAACAGCTACAGGTTGTGGAGCGCAACACAAATCGTATGTTGCGTCTCATCAATCAGATACTCGACTTCCGTAAGATTCAGAACAAAAAGATGAAGATGCAGGTGCAGCGTGTCAATGTAGTGGCCTTTACCCGCAAGATAATGGAGAATTTCGATTCAGTGGCCGAGGAGCATCACATTGACTTCTTGTTCGAGACGGAAAAGCCCGAACTTTATCTGTGGGTGGATGTCGATAAATATGAAAAGATTATTTTCAACTTGCTCTCCAATGCTTTCAAATATACTCCGAATGGAAAAATGATAAAGGTTTTTATCCATGAGGACGAGGAAACCGTTTCTATTGGCGTGCAGGACCAGGGCATCGGCATTGCCGAGAACAAGAAGAAATCTATTTTTGTCCGTTTTGAGAATCTGGTAGACCGTAATTTGTTCAATCCAAGCACCGGCATCGGTTTGTCATTGGTAAAAGAACTGGTGGAGATGCACAAAGCTTTGATTACGGTAGATAGCAAGTTGGGAGAAGGCAGTTGCTTCAAGATAGACTTTATGAAAGGCAAGGAGCAGTATGACGAATCGGTGGAATTTATGCAGGACGATATAACAGTTGGTCTGGAGGCTTATCACCGGCAAACGGCGGATACGGAAGATGCGCAGTCTTCACAACCGGAAACGGGTTCTCAGGAAAAAGGCGGTGGAGATGCATCCAAAGATTTGATGCTGCTGGTAGAAGATAATTCCGAACTGCGTATTTTCCTGCGCAGCATCTTCGCTTCCGAGTATCGCATTGTAGAGGCTGCCAATGGTATGGAGGGGCTGAATAAGGCGTTGAAGTTTCTGCCGGATATTATTATCAGCGACGTGATGATGCCGGAAAAAGACGGTATCGCCATGACCCGTGAATTGCGTGCTGATATGACTACCAGCCATATTCCCATTGTGTTGCTTACGGCGAAGTCGTCCATCGAAAGTAAGTTGGAAGGATTGGAGTACGGTGCTGATGATTATATAACCAAACCTTTCAGCGCCACCTATTTAAAAGCACGTGTAAAGAACTTGCTTGCCCAGCGGCAGAAACTGCAAACTTTGTACCGCCAGAACTTGATGCAGGCAGGAGCGGTTGCAGCTGTTGCCGATGAACAGAGTATCGGTAATGTCCAGGATAATCCTCAAACGGATAAATCTGCGGCAATGTCTCCCAACGACCGTAAGTTTATGGATAAACTTATAGAACTGATGGAGAAGAACATGGATAACGGTGACTTGGTTGTAGATGATTTTGTGCAGGAACTTGCCGTGAGCCGTTCCGTATTCTTCAAGAAGTTGAAAACCTTGACCGGACTGGCGCCTATCGAGTTCATTAAGGAAATGCGTATCAATCGTGCAGCTCAGTTGATAGCCACCGGTGAGTATTCCATGACGCAAATATCCTATATGGTGGGTATCAATGACCCTCGTTATTTCAGTAAGTGTTTCAAGCAGAAAAAGGGAATGACACCCACGGAGTATCGGGATAAAGTGCTGAAATAAACCATTATTCGTGTTCAGAATGAACATAAACTATTGGAGTCTTGTTGTATTTGAATTATTTGAAAACTAAACAAAGTCTATGATTATATATTTACGCGAGTTCGAGATAATATTCTAAAAAGTAAAGAGCAGAAAAACATCCAACCTA
>ERZ772805.892-NODE-892-length-29244-cov-7.464901_pt1 | contig 29244 bp, 29 predicted proteins | sample MGYA00511344_ERZ772805 | MGnify/ENA primary metagenome ERZ772805 (study PRJEB29015, sample SAMEA2737730) | human gut metagenome | biome: human gut; feature: human-associated habitat; material: faeces | place: China | collected 2012 ...
TTCCTATATGTTCTTTTGCTTGCTCTACTTGCAGTTTCATAATCTTACCTCGACTTATAATATTATAAACATGACAGTGTGCTTTGTCAAATAAAAAAGGCTATCTCAATATTGCTTAAGATAGCCTTTCTAATGTATCAATTACATTTTTTCGAATTGATCTTTGCCAACGCCACAGATAGGGCAAACATAATCAGCTGGTTGATCTTCGAATTTAACGCCTTCTACAGCTTCGTCATAAACCCAACCGCATACTACGCATACGTATTTTTCCATGTCTATTTCCTCCTTCACTTGAGATTATATTAATGTGTTCATATCGTTAAGATACTTTATCTGTAATATAGTATAGCAAAGATATCGAAACTTTTCAATACTCATTTTCCATTTTTCTATTAAATTTTAAATATCCTCTGAAAGCTGATTATTATTACTTTCATACGTAATTTTATAATGAAATCTATTATCAATTAGATTTTTATGATATACTATTTACTAGAAATATATAGTGGTATACTAAATATTCGCCACATAAGTAGATTTTATTATCTTATATATAACTATATTATAGGAGGATTCATGAGAACAAAACTGACGGAATTACTAAATATCGAATACCCTATCATCCAAGGTGCTATGGCATGGGTTTCTGAAGCTACATTAGTTGCAGCTGTAGCTAACGCTGGCGCTACAGGCGTTATCGCCTTAGGCGGTCGCGATGCAGAATGGACTCGCAATGAGATTCGCGCATGCAAAGAACTAACAGATAAACCTTTTGGTGTAAACCTAATGCTTATGGCCCCAAATAAAGATGAATTAGTAGATGTTATCATCGCAGAAAAACCTGCATTTGTAACACTTGGCGCTGGCAACCCTACCCCATATATTAAGCCATTCCAAGAAGCGGGCATCAAGGTCATTCCTGTTGTACCTTCCTTGAAATTAGCAAAACGCATTCAAGATGCTGGTGCCGATGCTATCGTCGTAGAAGGTATGGAGGCTGGTGGTCACATCGGTTCTCAAACGACAATGTCTTTGATGGAAAACATTCTACCAGAAATCACTATTCCTGTTGTTGTGGCTGGTTCCATCGTTGATGGTCGTGGTTTGGCAGCAGCTTTATTGATGGGTGCAGAAGGTGTACAAATGGGATCCCGTTTCTTACTTGCCGAAGAATGTAAAGCTCATCAAAATATGAAAGAAGCAATTATCAAAGCAACAGATACTGACTCCGTTGTAACAGGTCTACTCTCCGGTCATGGTGGTGTACGTAGCTTGCGCAGTGATTTTACAGACCGTTATATTGCAGCGGAAACTGATGGCGTTACAACAAAAGAAGAACGCAGTAAAATGTCCCAAGGTACAAATAAATTAGCTGCTATCGATGGCGACGTTGTCAATGGTGCTGTACAAGTAGGCCAAGCGCTTAATAGACTTAATGAAATTGAACCAGCTCAAACGATTGTACACTCTGTTATTAATGAAGCTATTATGGCAATCCGTAAAGCACAACGCTTTATCGAAGTAATTTAATAGGAGGTCCTATGTTACCTTATCATGGAAAGTATCCAAAATTAGATCCAAAATCTTGTGTTATGCCTGGTGCTGAACTAGCCGGCGATGTAGAGTTGAAAGAATTTGCCTCCATCTGGCAAAACTGTGCACTTCGTGGCGATGTTAATAAAATTGTAGTAGGACGTTATTCCAACGTACAAGATAACTCTGTGCTTCACGTCGATGATGATGAGGCTTGTATACTTGGGGACTATGTAACTATAGGTCATGGCGCCATTGTTCATGCGTCTACCATCGAGGATAATGTACTCGTTGGCATGGGGGCTATCGTACTAAGTGGTTGTCATATCGGTACTGGCTCTATCATTGCAGCCGGTGCAGTGGTAAAAGAAAACACTACAATCCCTCCCTATTCTTTAGTCGTTGGTATTCCTGCACGCATCGTACGTACTGATGAATCCCAAGTTGAAAGAATCCACAATCAAGCATTAAAATATAAACACCTTTGGACTGTAGAATATGGTATGCTACCAGATTGTGGTGGCGAAGAATACGACAAAAGCGCCAAAATTGTATAACTACAATGTAAAAAATAAGGTTTTCTATAAATAGAGCCTTCACACGTAAAATAGCGACTAGTTGATCATATGGTATCAACTAGTCGCTATTTCTTTATCATCAGAATATCATCCGATATAGTATACAGTTTCGTTTTATAATTGGAATCTTGCTTTTACAATCTGCTGAGTTATCAATGCGGAGCCCATAGCTAGCGCCATTGGAAAGCACATTTCCACGGAAAATCGTGAGAGTTCTAACATGAACACACAGGATGTAAGCGGCATCTTTTGTGCCAATCCCAAGAAAATTACAGCCCCTATAAATGCAGCAAAGCCAAGATGTACAGGACTGACCATAATACTCCACAAGGCTGCAAAGGCTAATGCCAATGTACTACCTAGCATCATGGATGGCGTAATTCGACCACCATAAGCACCAGCCATTAAGGCAAGTAACACGGCAATCCATTTAGTCGCTAATAGACCTAATGCATAATCCCATCCTACTAAATCTGTAAAGGTCAACTGATTACCAGCTTTACCATTACCGAGGATTTCTGGAAAATACATAGCCATCACCCCAATAACAGCAAATGATAAAAGAGCTATGACAATCATTTTAGGGCTTTTTCTATCAAACTTAGGTAATAAGGATTGTGTTTTATCAAATAAAACAACGCCAATAGCAATGACAGCGCCAAGGACGATAGCAAATTCTTGATAGCTACCATATAAAGGTGGTTGTGGCATAGTATATTGAACAAGATCTCCTATCCCTGCATGACGAACGACCAATGTAGCTAGTCCACACGATAAAAGGGCTGCACTCATGGCTCGAATATTCCATGAGATAAGTAATGTCTCTAGCGTAAAAATAGCAGCTGATAAAGGAGAATTATATACGGCAGCTAAGCCTGCACCAGCAGCACAAGCAATAATAAGCGACTTGTCCTCAGGGCGCATATCAACATAGCGCAATAATCCAGACATGATACCGGCACTAGCTTCACGAGGTGCTACTTCTCGACCAAGCGGAGAACCCATACCGACCGTGATAATTTGCAGTGTAGCATGAATAAATGTGGTCAACGGAGGCATTTCTTTTGTAGAATCCTGGACAGCTTTTTTTATATCTACCAGTGGATCTCCATAACGATGGATAAGAACCCAACCTACACCGCCAACAAGACCACAGGCCAGTAAGGCTAACAATCGATGTTCAGGCGATACACGGGCTACGGCTTGTCCAAATGATAAACCTTCTGATGTAGAATAGGCATACATAAAATGCTGGATATAATGTAACAAATGGGTATAAAAAGAACCGATTAAGCCCGCCACCAGGCCAACGATTATTATTAAACCAAGTAAACGTTTATCTAACATACTCTCTATATCACTCCATAGCCAGTACTACTTCACCCTGTTTCAACGAAGATTGTACATCAATAATTCGTTGATTAGAAGAGCCTCTAAATCGTAAGGATGGATCTTTTAAATCATCTACAAATCGACCATCCACGAGGATATCGATTTGTTCAACTAAGCTTCGACGAGATGGATCAGATATAATATCATCCCAAACATAGCCAGAGTAAGCCCAAATAGGTTTTTCAGGCGCTGCTTCACGCACAGCTTTCACTATAGCTAGCATACCATCTACATTTTGAAATGGTTCACCGCCTAACAAGGTAAGGCCAGCACAATTAGGATCTTTTACATAAGACACAACTAGTTGTGTTTCTTTATCAGTCCATTCTTGACCAGCATTAAAATCTTGATATTCTTCATTAAAACAATTATAACAGCAATGGGTGCAACCAGTTACAAATATAGATGTACGTATACCTTCCCCATTGGCGATATCATATTGTCGAATCTGTCCATATCTCATAATAACCCCCATATTTGCCTGTGATCAACTTTGACCAAATTAAACATATAGATATATTTCAATTTATTATGTATATAGTAAAAGCTGTGCCGATGGCACAGCTTTTAACATGTTTACGATTAATAAAATTAAATATGCATTACCCGATCTTTAATTTCTTTTGTGCGACCTTCGTTCCAGAAGTTTTCACCAAGGTATCCACACGTACGGCGGATAACTGTTAATTTATCGCGGTTTGTATTATGACAACGAGGGCATTCCCATTGATTGTCATCATTAACCTTGATTTCACCATCAAATCCGCATTCATGACAGTAGTCAGATTTTGTATTGAACTCTGCATAGGAAATATTGTCGTAAATATATTTAATCATCGTCAATACTGCAGGAATATTATTGGTCATATTCGGAATTTCCGCATAGGAAATGCAACCGCCAGTTGATTTCTTTTGGAATTCAGATTCAAAGGCAAATTTATCAAATACGTTAATTTCTTCACGAACGCTTACATGATAACTATTCGTATAGTAACCTTTGTCCGTTACATCTTCTATAATACCAAAGCGTGCTCGGTCCAAAGAAGAGAAGCGATTTGTTAAGCTTTCAGCAGGCGTACCATAAAGACCAAAGCCTAGATTATGTTTTTCGCGCCATTCATTAATAGCTTGGTTCAAACGATCCATAATTTTCATAGCAAAAACACGACCATGTTCACCTGTATTAGACTCGCCAGTAATCAAGCGACATGCTTCATAAATGCCGATATAACCAAGGGAAATCGTCGCATAGCCACCAGTCAAGAATGGAGCGATTTTTTCACCTTTTTTAAGTCGCGCAATAGCACCATGTTGCCAGTGAATTGGGGATACATCACTTACTACATCTTTCAATAGATTGTAACGTAACATCAATGCTTTTTCAGCTAACTCAAGGCGTTTATCCAAGATTTCAAAATACTTTTCTTCACTACCGCGTGCTAAAATACCAATTTGTGGCAAATTCAAACTTACTACGCCCATGTTGAAACGGCCATCAAATTTATAATTGCCTTCTGCATCCTTCCAAGGAGATAAGAAGGAACGACATCCCATAGGGCTGAATACATTGCCTTCGTAATTTTCCTTCATCTTCTTTGCAGAAATATAATCAGGATACATGCGTTTAGCCGTACATTGAGCAGCTAATTCTGTTAAATAATAATATGGGCTATCCGGATGAACATTGTGTTCGTCTAATACATAAATCAATTTAGGGAATGCTGGTGTAATGTATACATCGGCTTCATTTTTTACACCCTTAATACGTTGACGTAAAATTTCTTCCGTAATTAATGCCGCTTCCTTAGCGTATTCATAATCCGGTTGGAAATACATAAACAATGTAACGAATGGGGATTGGCCATTTGTAGTCATCAATGTATTGATTTGGTATTGAATGGTTTGAATGCCGTCCTTTACCTCTTTACGCGTACGTTTCCAAGCAATTTCACGAGCCTTTTCCATATTTGGTTCCATGCCGTAAATCTCAACTTGTTCTTCAATTACATTATTGAGGATTTTTTCATAAGATTTACGTACGAATGGTGCCAAAATACGGTCAATACCATTAATACTTTGACCACCATATTGACCAGATGCAACTTGTGCAATTATTTGAGTTGTTACAGTACATGCTACTTGGAATGATTTTGGCGTGTCAATGCGCTTACCGTTGATAACTGTACCATTTGTCAACATATCTTCTAAGTTGATTAAGCAACAGTTAAACATCGGTTGGATGATATAGTCCATATCGTGGAAATGGATAGCACCGCTATCATGTGCTTCTAGTATATCTGTAGGAATCAACTTACGACGCGCAATATCCTTGGACACTTCACCAGCAATTAAATCGCGTTGTGTAGATACAATGGCAGCATCTTTATTAGAATTTTCATCAAGAACACTAACATTACTACGATCCAACAAACCGATGACATCTTCGTCAGTCGTGTTTTGGCGACGTTTGAAAGCTTGTACCGCTTTATAACCTTCGTAGGCACGAGCTGTTGCAGGATTATGATACTCAATCAACTTATAATATACTTGATCTTCTATAGCATAGATTGTCATATCCTTTTGAAGTTTTATAGCATATGCTTCAATTTCGTCAGCAATGCGTTCAGCTAAGCCAGATTCATATAACCCCGTACTACTATGTTCTGCCTTTTCAATAGCTACCGCAATTTTATGTTTATCGAAAGGTACCTTTGTACCATCCCGTTTAATGACCTGCAACATCTCGGAACCTCCCCGTTTCCCATACTCCGAATTAATTAATGTCATTACATATAAAAAAGTATGGAAAAACCATACTCAATCTATATTATTTACTACGAAAAATACAAAATTCAATAGATTATTTCGTATTTCTAACTGCTTTCATAGTATACTATATATAGTGTTTTATTGCAATAAAAAATACAACATCATGTAAAAAAGAGTCTTTTTGCTATACTTAAACGGCATAACAAAAAAACTCTTTTTTTTATAAAGCAATTGATATAAGTCGAGTCCAGAAATTAGGCCGTTTTCCTGCCCAATGATCCGGTACCGTAGGATAAAATACTCTATCCGCTAATAAATCGCGTTCATTTAATCGGACGTCACTAAGTAAATCTTTCTTATATTCAACATCTAGTTTAGAAATTACATCTACATAGCTACCATATTGATTGTTCATCACATCATAACCAGTACCAAAGAAGTGTATTAGACCATTCGTATATAATTCAATAGCTTTCGTATAATGCTCAGAATGATGTGTAAAAGACATAATATTACATTCAAATAAAATACCCTTATCAACCCATTCCAATAGTTGTTCAGGTTTATTAAAGAAAAGGTCATTACGTTCCACTTCACTTATGATAGGCGTGATACCTAAGTCACATAAAGTCTGTAACCACGCATCTACATGATATAACTTACAATCTTGTGGAATAGTAACTAACATAAAATGACTATTCCCCAATACAAGTGATTCTTTATGATTGCGTATATAGTCAATCATACCATCACCTAACTCAACAACGGCACCATTATGTAATGTAACCGGTATCGCTTGTTCAGATACTACTTGTGTTAAATTTTCTACCTGCTCCACTACTGACTCAACAACGGTCTGTACATTTAGCTCATTAACCTTAGGTGTACAAAAAATATCTGTAATACCAGAACGGACTAAATCTTTAACCATTTGCACAGATTCAGCCATGGATTGAGGTCCCTTTCCATCTACCATAGCTGGCAAAATATATGTATGTAAATCTAAAATGCGTTTCATCTTCTTCCCCATTCTCATCTTTATATCGCCCCTTACCTCGATATAAATCTCTTAAATATAATCTCTTTAATTGCTTAAATTCATTTTACATTCATATTATACCAACGAATCTATGTCTTGAAAAGTACCTATACCTAAACTTTTGATAATATTTGATTGTTTAAAATTAAAGATTATTTAATAATTTCATTTTGTTTTCACAAAAAAACAAGGCTCCTATAAATAACTCATAGAAGCCTTGTATATTTAATTAAAATCCATCTATTAACTATGCCGGATTCTTCGATAAATAGATAGTATAACTTGTACGACAGCAACACCAATGATGACGCCGGCTGTATCGATTGCCACATCGCGAATCGATGCATGTCTACCAATACTTGCAAGTTGCAAGCATTCATCCATAACGGCAATAACTAATCCTATAAAAATCACTTTAAGTCCTGCATATTCACGATTAAATTGATGCAATGCTACATACAAACATCCACCAAGTACAGCAAACTCGAACACATGCGCCATCTTGCGGACAATGCGATTTAACGACCACATGTCACCGGTGAGGCCCAGCTTATACAGAATCGGACTCAACCATTGTGTCATCTTAAGACTCAAACCATCTGAGGAAATATCATTTTGTAGCGAATTATCCCAGATAAAAAGGATAACGAGAACAACTAAAATAAAGCTTATCCAATGTTTCTTTAACATCTACTATCACCGCCATTAATCTCGGTCAAAAATATCTCTAGTATAAACTTTATCCTTTACATCGGCCAAGGAATCATCCCAACGATTGGCTACAATCACATCGCTAACCCGTTTAAAATCATCAAAGTTTCTAATGACTGGTGAATGGAAAAAATCATCCGCCTCTAGTGTTGGTTCATACACAACAACGGCAATCCCCTTTGCTTTAATACGTTTCATGATACCTTGTACAGCAGAAGCTCTAAAATTATCGGAATTTGTTTTCATTGTCAATCGATAAATACCCACAATCTTAGGATCCTTACCAATGATAGCATCTGCAATGTGATCCTTTCTCGTCCGATTTGCATCAACGATGGCAGATATGAGGTTTTGTGGCACATCATTGTAATTTGCCAATAGCTGTTTTGTATCCTTTGGCAAACAATACCCGCCATATCCAAAAGAAGGATTATTATAGAAATCTCCAATACGAGGATCTAAACATACGCCATGAATAATCTCACTCGTATTTAATCCACGCACCTCTGCATAGGAATCTAGTTCATTAAAGTAAGCTACACGCAATGCTAAATAAGTATTAGCAAACAATTTAATGGCCTCTGCCTCTGTAGAACCAGTGAAACATAAAGGTATATCATCTTTAAGAGCACCTTCTGCTAATAAGTGAGCAAACGTATGCGCTCGTTCCGAATCTTCACCAACTACAATACGAGAAGGATATAAATTATCATATAACGCTTTACCTTCACGTAAAAACTCAGGAGAGAAAATTATATTCTTCGTATTAAACCGTTCTCGCATCTGTTCTGTATAACCTACAGGGACTGTAGATTTAACAATCATAACCGCATCAGGATTAATATCTAAAACTGTTTTAATAACGGATTCTACGGATGATGTATCAAAAAAATTCTTTTGTGGATCATAATTGGTAGGTGTAGAGATTATAATATATTCAGCACCTGTGAAAGCCTCTTTAGGATCTAATGTAGCACGGAAATTTAGCGACTTATTCTTTAAATAGTCGGCCAATTCTGAATCCACAATAGGTGATTCTTTACGGTTAATCATATCTACCTTTTCAGGAATGATATCCAATGCAACCACTTCATTATGTTGTGCTAATAATACGCCATTTGAAAGGCCTACATACCCGGTACCAGCTATTGCTATTTTCATTTATTTACCATCCTTCATATAAAAATCTTTATACCATATTGCAAAACGTCTTAACCCTTCTCGAAGTGTTGTACTCGGTTTAAACCCAAAATCCGTTTCTAATGCAGATGTATCAGCATATGTAATCGGCACATCTCCAGGTTGCATCGGTACGAGTTCCTTATGGCGTTCCATGTTAAAATCTGCTGGTAATACACCAGCACCTATTAACTCTTCACCTAATATGGTCACAAAGTCCAATAGATTTTCAGGACTATTATTACCGATATTATAAATTGCATATGGTGGTACTGGTAATCCATCAGCCCCATTTCTTCGTTCAGGAGCTACTTGCATAACCTTATAAACGCCTTCAACAATATCGTCTATATAAGTAAAGTCACGCTTACAATTACCATAGTTAAAGATTTTAATCACTTCGCCTTTGCGCAATGTGTTAGTAAATCCAAAGTACGCCATATCAGGACGTCCTGCTGGGCCATACACAGTAAAGAACCGAAGGCCTGTACATGGGATGTTATACAACTTAGCATAGGAATAGGCTAATAATTCATTAGATTTCTTTGTAGCTGCATATAAGGACACAGGATTATCTACTTGATCATCTGTAGAATAAGGAATCTTTTTATTAGAACCATAAACAGAAGAGGATGATGCATATACAAGATGTTCAACACCTTTTGCCCCATTATCATACGAATGACGACAACATTCTAATATATTGTAAAAGCCAATAATATTTGATTCTATATATGCGTCTGGGTTCGTAATAGAATAGCGTACACCTGCCTGTGCTGCTAAGTTCACAACTACATCCGGTTTATATCCGTCAAAAATAGATTGTAAAAACTCTTTATCCGCTATATTCCCTTTTTTGAATATCCATTGATTATCATGTTTTACGGAGGAAACAATCTGTTGAAGTCTATACTCCTTTAAACTCACATCATAATAATCATTAACAGAGTCAACACCTATGATGAGGCTATTTTCAATATTATTAAAAAGCGACATAACAAGATTCGCACCTACAAATCCTGCAGCGCCAGTAATGAGAATTACCTTGTTATGTAATGATACATTTTGTAAAAGCATAGTCTGTCCTTTCCTTTAGGAACGTCTTAGTCGTGCTAAGGCGCTATCCCATATTTTAGCAAGTACAACCCTCTCCGTTGGAAATAAATACAACACAACAAGATACGAAATAAGACTGACACATATACAGAAAATCGTCCAAATCATACTATTATATAAATGCAACAAAGCATAGGAACCAATACCTACAATGGCGGAGGTAATGATATAGGCTTTAATATTAAAAATTACACTCCACGCATTCATCTTCACATACACAGCTAAGAGATATAAAAGTACACCTATCATTTGAATCCGTACTATAGAACGAGCATAGACAAATGTAGTGAAATCATATTGAACACATATGTATATAACCGGAATTAATACGATGAGATGTAATATCTGTGCAAGGAATGAAATATTGGGCATTCCCTTAGCACGAAACGCTTCAGATATTAAATATGAAATAGCGGTCACGAGAGATGAGCTTAATGCCCATGATCCTAGCACTATTCCAGCTAACTTCCACTGAGGTCCCAATAAAATTTGTACAATAAAATCTTGATATACAAACATACCAACACCTAAAGGAACCAAGAATAAAGCCATATATCGTTGAAATGTTAAAAATGTTTTTTCAAACTCCTCTTTATTATGTTGATGTCGTGATAAAGCAGAGAATAAAACAGGAGCCATCGAAGATGTAGCAATAGCCATAACAGTAGTAACTATAGCTGTTGGCATCTTATAAACGCCAAGATAATATGCGTTCAAAAAATGACTAATAATGAAGGTATCTACCCATGCCGTAAGCCATATAGAGAATGCCTCCGCCAAGGACCATGCACTAAAACTGAACATATTACGAAATATAGGATACGAAAAATAGATGAATATCAATTTTTCTTGTCTCACACATAATGCAATAGCTGTAAATAGTTGTGCCACTAAAAGCCCAGCAATCAAAGACCAATAATCAAAACCTGCTAATGCCATTGGTATAGATACGAACAAAGGCGTAATGATAGTAATCATTCGTATGCTTAGGAGAAATTTGAAGTTAAAATTTCTTCTATACATTGCCATTTGAATGCTACTAAATGCACTCAATGGTAACATAGCCCCCATCACAGCTAAAGGAATACCTAATCCTTCATTGCCAACCAATGATGCTAACTCATCACGGCAGACAATGATAGCAATCCACAATACAATAGCTAGTACTATATTTGAAATAAATGCAACACTAACACTTTTCTGTTTAGCCTCTTCACTTTCAAATTCGTATTGAACAAGAAATTTCTGGAATCCCGCATCTGCTAACATTTCCGCAAATGAAATAACCATCATTATAGTGGCTAAAATACCAAATGCTGTAGGGGCCAAAATATGTGCCAATATGATATTTGTAATTGGTGTAATAAGCTTTGCTAAGATCTCTGTTATAAGTGACCACTTAGCAGCAGCTACAACTTTAGTATCCATTGATATTCAAATCCATTTAATTACGATTTATATTCTTTACGCCTTGTAAAAATAACTCATGATGCGCTTCACATGACAAATAATTCTGTATCGCTAAATAACTTGTTGTTCCTAATAACAATCTGATTAATTTACGATTACAAATAAGATTGAGAGCTTTAATAACCCACATCCGACCTAAAAACTCTCGTAAATAACGATTAACATATGTATCGGCAAAACGTTTATAATTTTCATAAACGAAATGAGGTTTTTTAATATTCTCACTCAATTGATGGTACGTATCCATAACGAGCTGAGTATGTTCTTTTGATGCTAATGTAATTCCCACATCTGTACGCGTTATAGGTATTTCACGAACATGAAAGCCTTCTGTACTAACATCAAGTTCTATCACTAAGGAGTCTGCAACTATATCTTGTAAACCCATTAATCGTTTTTGTAGGTGATTTTAAATTATGCCCAAATTTATCAATTGGTGTATCGTTATCTGTAAGAGGAACCTCCAAATTAAAAATATTTAAATCAGCCTCACATAACATGTTATATACGGAGGTTCCAATTATAGACTCCATATCACCATTTTCGAATAATATACGATTTATATCTGTAGGAACAAAATCAGCTCCGATGTATACCTTCAAGATGTAACCACTCTCCCATTTCGTAATCAAACTCCATTGGTTCCATCTTTATAAATCCTGCGCCAGGATACAATGTTAATTCTCCAATATAAAGACGATCATTCACATCATAAAAATCAACCCGTAAAAATGGAAAACCCTTAGATAATTGTTTGCATAATGATCTCATTTCTTCATAGTGTGGCGGTTTTTCAAATGTTTTTTTAGCGGGCTCATAATGAAGAACGGAAAGATTTACATAGTTCCAATCCTCATCATAATAGTTCATACGTGTTCCACCTTTAGAAAATCGTTCAGAACAAACTACAGTTAGCTTTGGTTCTCCGTGAAAGGAATACATCTTATAGTCTAATAAATCTGCATTCCCTAACTCTTCTATATACGCTTCTGCCAAAATACGGCGTCGTACATTTTTATAGGGCCATTCACGAGCTATAAGATAAAAATCATGCTGTAAAGATTTATTAATAATTTGACGTGCTCCTTCTTTATCAAACTTAGACTTATCTTTACAAATTACAATACCACCACTGTCATGAGTGCATTTCAGTACAAACTGATTCGGTAATGCATCAAAATCAATTTCATCAAAAGAGTCCCATACACCTAATGTCGGGATGATGTACTTGGAGTCAATTCTATCAGCTAAATAATTTTTAGCCTCATATTTATCAACCATAGTAGTATATATGGGATTACGATCATATAATTTCATCCACTGCATCTTTTCACTAAAGGTCTGTGGATTATCTAAATTTAATGGATATCCCATATATTGGGGAAATATCCTTCGTAGAAACGCCTCATCACTTAAAGAGTCGTAAGCCCCCATTTTTATCATCACCCGTAAACGGTAATAAGGATCAGAGATGAACCGCTTTCCCTTGGTCAAGATTGTTTGTATGTTCATGTAATTTCTTCCTTTTAGCCCGTAAAATCTGAACTTCTATAAAAAATAACATCATATAAAAGTAAGTACTTTTACTTTCATAGGAAACCAAACCCATATCCATAACTAATTGAGACATAAGAAGTATAAATACCATGACATATTCATTGCTGTGAAAATCATGATATCGTATCATGTTATAAACGAGATAGGCATACATGGAGTAGTATGTGACCACACCTATAACACCAGTACCTGCCAGTAATTCAATGTAATTATTGTGAAGGTAGTAATTTTCTCGACCGAAAATAGAGTATGTATATACCGCAGGATTATTAATCCCAACGCCTATAATTGGAGACTGATGAAATAAATCCCAACCAATATCGACTAAGGCCATGCGAACAATAGCAGAAGAATCCCCACCAGTGCCTGTGAAAGCATCTACCATGGAACTCATACGTTCTAACACTTCACTAAAAATAGGTAGCTGTAATATACCTATAAAAGCAATAATTAATATGCTCAAATAAGCTACTAATTTAGCTAAGGAATTAACAATATTTTTACTACGAAAGCTTTTGAATACGAATAATAAGACGATACCTATAACGACAAATACCAATGCTTTCCGACTACCTGTAGCCGCCAATATACCTAATGTTGGTAATGCTATGATGTTCCACCATCGCGGTTTATCGTACATCATATAATACACGGTCATTACAATAGCATTGGCACCTAATAGTCCTACTGTATTTGCATTTAATGCGTCATTTGCTATACGAGCTGATGATGAAAGAACATTGATAAAATAATCGAGCCCATAGTAATACACCGTATAGAAACAGACAATATATCCTGTCCACATACCGATTTTCAACAAGGAATCAACTGATTTTTCTCGCTGAAAGCACATATACAAAACAATGAGCATACAAAATATTTTTACAATATCAAAGCTTCTACTCATGGCTACAGATGGATCAAGAGCATTTAGAGAACTAAGATAGCAAACGCCTATGAATAGTAGCATATACATATGCATCCATGTAAATGACACTGTAATTCGCCCCTGGTCTCGTACGAGATAACATAGTATTAATCCAAACAAGCATACGAATAACACATAGGCACCGTAATCTGCATCGCCGAGGGCGAACGATATGGTCAATGAAAGTACAAGAAATACTAATGTTATAAACCATATAAGACGATTAGATATGGTCGTAATATTTAACTTCAATACTGTCCCTCTTCTCTCAATATATGTACATCACAACACTAATTTTTCTATAAAATATCAATCCAACGTTTAGCAATTTTACTTAGTGGGAATGTATCTCGCACCTTGATTGCTTCAACAGATATACGTTTAGCCAACTCAGGACTTGCTAAGATGGATTTCATTTTTTCATACATCGTTTTCGTATCCCCTACAGGCACTAGTAATCCATTGACCCCCTCTTGAATGACCATACGCGCACCGCCTACCGGGCAATCTGTAACAACTACAGGTAGCCCCATTCCCATAGCTTCTAACATGGAGTTAGATATGCCTTCAAAGTCAGACGATGACACAAACATTGTACATGGTCGCTCTTGTTCCAAGATGTTAGTTGCGAACCCCGGTAAAAGAACTCTGTCTGTTAATCCTAATTTTGCAATTTGTTGACGAAGTTCATCCTCTAGGACACCTTGACCATAAATGACAAGTTTATAATCCTTAAACTCATCTGCCAACATGCTAAATGCATTGATCATCATAGGTAAATTCTTTTGCGGATGCAATCGACACGCGGTTACAATAATCTTTTCGCGTTCCCCTTCGTAAGGTTCTGGTAAATTGCCATTAATCGGATTCGGAATGATATGCCCACGGCTTTGTATAGACTTAGAGAAATATGATTTTGCATCTTCAGTTTGAAATACTATGGCATCAGCAAATCGAAAAGCAAAGTTTCGAAGCATTTGTTGATGTTTGCCGACAGGTACCTTACGCGGATTATTTCGTTCAGAAAATACCATACGATTTTTCACAAACCACGAACTAATAGCTAATATAAAACTGGACGCACTCAGAAATGATAAACACGTTGCATTAGGACGTTGTTTTAATATGCCAATAAGTGCTTTAATTTCTTGTAAAAATCGAAGAATCTTATTGGAACTAGTCGTATGTATTTGAATTTGCTCAATGCCTTCTGGCAATGCATATTCGGTGCCATAGCGATTGGGGCTTGTTTGAATCACTGTAATCTCGTGTCCATCATGATGCCATTGGCGAGCCAATTCTGTTAAAATACGTTCAGCTCCATCATTCCCAAGAGAAATCGTAACAATAATTATTTCTTTACCCATTTTGACGCTCCTCTGTGATATATTCGGCTAAACGTATATATGCGTCTTTCATTGTTACCTTTGGTTCCCATGATAGATTGCGCATCTTCCTAGAATTTAAAAACATATGAACCGTAGGCGCATATCCAAAGGAGGATACATTTTCAGGTATATCAAAGATGACAGAAACTTTATCGCCCCCCACATGGCACGCTACTAAATTGGCAATACTAGCAATACTACGAGTTTCCTCGTCATGGCACACATTATAAGCTTCGCCCATATCACCTTGGGTCATCAAAATAATAATGGCCCGCACTGCATCCGTAATATAGCAGAAGTTGGACATAGAATCGCCCTTAGTATGAAGGATAATATCACGACCATCCAAGGCATGTTGGGTGAACTGCATAAACACCCGATTATCATCTAACGGCACACCAGCGCCGAAGGTCTGCGCAAGGCGAGCGATTTTAACAGGAACACCAAATTCAACAGCATAGGATTTACAATAACATTCGCACATACGCTTACTTTCAGAATAGGAACTACGAACGTTTAGATGATCTAAATATCCAATGCGATCCTCCGTCATAACTTGACCAGATTCATAAGGTATACCATACTGTTCCATGCTCGATAGATATACCATACCTAAAATCCGCTGTTCTTTTCCCAGTTCTAACATACGTTCCGTACCATGTATTGATGTACGAATCGTATCCACCGGATGTTCTACAAAATATTTAGATTTTGTAGGAGCAGCCCCATGCATAATATAGTCACATGCTACAGTTAGAGAATCTAATGGCCCATCAATAAATGTGATTGATTGTGAATTTAGAATATCCCCAAACATAGAATGTGCCTTTTCTATATTGCGCACATGGCATATGACATGTAATGAAAGATGGTAGGCATCATTGGCGGCTACTAATGAACGAGCCACCATAGAGCCTATTAAACCTGTAGCACCTGTTACAAGTATTGTCTTATCCTGAAACGCCTTAAATATATGAGAATCACCTATAATTTCTTGTATGTCTCGTTCAACAACCGTATTAATTGCCCTCACCTCCACTTTCTCTATTTTTTAATATACCTGTGAACATATAATAATCTGACGGGGTTGTAATCTTAATATTTTCAGGTTCTCCCCATACAGGGTACAATGGATACCCATAATGCATCATCATAGATGCAGAATCAATAAAATCATGAATGCCTTCAGCTATTGATGTATCATGAACTGAAAGAATATCAACGAGCCTAAAACTTTGAGGCGCTTTTGCCATCAAACATTGTTGACGATTTAAAATCGTTTTGATTTCTCCATCATCAGTAACCATAACTGTTTCAATAGCAGGAGTTACCGTAATGGCACTCCCCTTTGTTTCAACAGATCGTATATTTCTAACAATGGTAGAACGATCAACCAAAGGTCGTACACCATCATGAATTAGTACTGTTATATCATCAACACCATATAATCGTTTCACTTCAAGCAAACCGTTATATTGAGAGTCCAGTGCAGTCTCGCCACCAGGAACAATGGAAACGATTTTTTGAAGGCCTTCTTTTGCTATGAGAGCCTTTGCATAATCCATCCAGTCTGACTTACACACTAATACAATGCCATCAATGAAGGGTTCTTCTTCAAATATGGATAGTGTTTGTATCAGTATAGGCTTACCATTCCATTCAAGGAATTGCTTTGGCATTTTATCATTTTTCATACGGGATCCTACGCCACCAGCAAAGATAACTGCTATTCTTTTCATAGAACCTCCCTTAACTATTAACGATGTTTATTTACTAAATAATGAATGCCCTTGTAATTGGTATAACTACGATCCATATCGATATATACGGCATCATGCTTTGCTACACGCTGTTCCACTGGGGGCAATTGCATATAGTCGCCCCAAATCAAACGTAAGTATCGTTCATAACCAGCCATAACGGGAATTTGATGACCTTCAAATTCCTTATATACAACGTGATCAAAATCTTGGCGTGGATGGCGTAGCTTCATACCTTTCAAACTACCGATTAGTTCTGTTACTTCATGGGATGTTTCAAAATCATATTGGCTCATTTGTTTTTCTGCAAAGCGCCATATGTGATAACGCCACGAAGGTTTAGAAATCACCTTATAAATGCATCCAGCCAACATGCGATATACCTTGCCCTTGTTATCAGGCAACCGTTGTGCATTAAACAAGGCAAAGGTCATGGCCCACATTAATTGAAAGAATCGTTTGACAGTACCCTTTGGACAGCCATCGATGGGCATAATTTCAAGGGCTAAGCCATGACAAATATCTTCATTCACACTATGGCGATTGATGAAAGTCGTTTCTTCATCGCGAATTGATGCACCCGCATCATGATAGATCTTATCTCTCGTTGTCCTACAATAGGTATATCGTTTATCACCGTATATAGGCCAAAGTTCAGCCAATCTTTCATAATCAGGACGAGGCATAAAAATATCTAAATCATCATCCCAAGGGATAAACCCTTTATGTCGAATAGCCCCTATAAGACCGCCACCACATAAATAGAATCGTAGATTATGAGCATCACAAAATTCTTTAAATACTAAAAGCATATTCAATTCTTTAGCTTGTATATCATGAGCTGTTGTTTCTGCCATACTACCTTTCTAACGTATAACGGCCAATACCGTTTCCACCATAACTTTTAATTCTCCAATGAACGAGAATTCTTTAAGACTCCGTAAATTCCATTCCATCTTTGCAGGCAATACATTGTGAATGTAGCAATCATCTACATCATCTGCTGCATCTAACAAGGTATCTTCATCCTTATACCGAATACTAGCTACACTCGTTACACCTGCAGGGAGCAACAATGTCGCTTTCATTTCGTCTGTATAAGCCGCTACATACCTTGGGACCTCTGGGCGCGTACCGACAAAACTCATGGTACCTTCTAATATATTGATTAATTGAGGCAATTCATCGAGTCGACATTTTCGCAAAGCCTGTCCTACAGATGTAACACGTATATCGCCTTTAGACGTAACCTGCGCACCAAGCTGTTCAGCATTTTGTACCATAGTTCTAAACTTGTAAATTCTAAAAGATTTACCATACTGCGTGATTCGTTCTTGTCTAAAGAATACAGGACCTTCACTATCCAGTTTTATCCATACCGCTAATAATAGAAATATTGGACTTAATACTACTAATAGAATGGCTGCCATTAAGCGATCAAATACAGACTTAATCATTAAATCACGACGTTTGGATGCTAAGATGTCGTAATAAGGGCGAACTGCTTCACATCGCATATCATCGGGCAACTCCTGCCATGATTTCCAAATCATAATGCACCTAAACATTCTTGAAATGTATGAATCACATAGCTTACCTCTTCATCCGATAAATTAGTATGAAGGGGCAATGTAATTTCATTTTTGAACTGATCATATGCATTCGGATAATCATGGATAGAAAATCCCAATTTTTTATAAGCCGTATGCATTGGAATTGGCTTATAATGCACATTTGTAGCAACACCTTTTTCTGCCATTCGTTCAATTAATTCATTCCGTTGTTCTATGGTTGCATCATTGATACGCACTAAATATAAATGACCACTACTCATATGCTCATCCGTATAATGAGGTACTACAGATACAGGACAATCTTTAAACGCGTCATTATATCGATTAATAATTTCACGACGCCGTTCTAATAGGCCAGGATATCGTTCTAATTGGGCCAATCCAATAGCAGCCATAATATCCGTCATATTGCACTTATAATAGGTACCTTTAATATCATATTCCCAAGCCCCCATCTTAGTTTTGGCCAATGCATCCTTATCCTGACCATGTAAAGATAATAGTTGAAATTCCTTATAGAGAGCTTCATCATCAATGCCCTCTATATGCTTCCACGTAGCACACCCACCTTCAGCAGTGGTAAAGTTTTTTACCGCATGAAAGGAAAAACTACTAAAGTCAGCTACATTGCCTGTATGCATCCCTTTATAGGTTGCCCCAAAAGAATGTGCACAGTCTGCGACGATTGGGATTCTACCTAAAGCGCGTTGTATATCATTACTTGGTACAAATAAAGATTTTGCATCATTTACAATTGTAAATAAACGGTCATAATCACAAGGTACACCACCGATATCGACAGGAATAATAGCCTTTGTCTTATCGGTTATGGCAGCAGCCACCTTATCATAGTCCATTTCATAAGAATCAGGTGCTGTATCGATTAATACTAGTTTTGCCCCTACATGAACTATAGGACTTGCACTAGCCGTATAGGAGTAAGCACTAGTTATAACTTCATCACCTGGTCCAATACCCAATACGCGAAGAATCATTTCTAAGGCTGCAGTTGCCGAATTTAAGCACACTGCCTTTGGCGTCCCTAAATACGTTGCAATACGTCGTTCTAATTCCTTAGTACGTGGTCCAGTTGTAATCCAACCACTTTTTAACGCTTCTACCACCTCATTGATTTCTAATTCTGTAATATCTGGAGGAGAGAAATTAATTTTCATAGCTTTCACCTATACTTTCCATTTATTCCATATCAATAAACACTGATCCGATAATAGGTACTCCAATTTGCTCTAATCGTTGTTTAGCTAATGCCATATCATCAAGTTGAACATAATCACCTTTTACAACCAAGAGAACCCCATCAGCTTTCTCAGCTATTACCAAGGCATCCGTAACACTTAATACCGATGGTGTATCCACTATGATGACATCATATTCATCACGAATGTACTCAAATACCGTAGATAATCGATGGGAATCAACCACCTCGGACGGAGATTCCACTGCAATACCACTGGTAATTAGATCTAGATGAGGCATCACATGACGATGAATCGTCAAATCTTCATCCATAATGATATGATTTGTTAATCCTTGATTTTTTACATCAAATACAACATGTTGCACTGGATTACGTAAATTACCATCAATTAACAGCACCTTGTCATTATTCTTGGACAAAGAAATCGCTAAATTAGCGGCCACCTCCGATACACCTTCACCTGTAGTAGCAGATGTAACACACAATATTTTTCTATTTTCTGCATTACAGCGATACTGTAAATTGCTACGCAATGTTCGATAAGATTCCACAAGAGGAGTATCACCATATTCATTTGAAATTAATCGTATCGTATCCATCTTAACCTCTCACCTTATACAACCAACGCAACACTTTATTCTTAGGTTCTTCTGTGACCGATTTATTGTGATTAGGAATGACACCTAATATCGGCACCTGTAACATATCTTCAACATCTTTTGCAGTCTGTATTCTACGATTTCGCAAGGAGTTAACTAATGTATACAAACATCCTAAAATTAAACCGATAATAGCACTGGCAACCATAACAAGTACACGACGAGGAGCAATCGCTTTTTCTGGTAATGTAGGAGCATCGACGATTTGTACCTCATTCGGCACCATAACCTCTGCCACCTTAGCTTCTTCCAGACGTTTAGAAAGCATTTCATAAATATCTTGGGCTACATCTACATCGCGCTTAGCTTGAATATACCCCCGTTCCTTTTCAGGAAGTGCTTTCATCGCATCTTCGTTATCTTTATCTAAATCAGCTAACGTAGCCTCTTTACTTTGAGCTACTGCTAAAGCAGCTTCATTTTTAAATTTATCTGCTAATAAACCTTGTTGAGCGGAATTACTTGATGGAGCTTGCTGTGAAACAATAGCATCGATTTCCTGTTGTAAACCGGCTTGTGCTTTAGCAATCTGATCATTTACTTCCTTCATTGCAGGATGTGAATCAGTATATTTACCTACGTAACTTGCCTTACGAGCCTCTAAATCGGCTAGTTGTGATTTATAAGCTTGTACCGTTGAACTATCAGCAATACTAGCACCTGCCGAACCTAAGTCCGCATTAATGCTACCTAATGCAGCTTGCGCCGTTTCTAAATCAAGCTTATTTTGTGCCTTTTCACGATCGATTAACGTAATCTTATCTGTAAGCCCCTTCATTTGATCACTAGTAGAATAAATTTTATTATCTACTTGAAATTGTTGGAGCTTTTTCTCTGCTTCAGACAATTCCTCCTTCGCTGTTACCACTCTTTTTTGTAAAAACTCACGAGTCGTTTTTTGTTCAACTTGGGATAACTCGGCTAAGCGTTTTAAAAATGTATCAATTAATAACTGATTAGCTTCTTGTGCCTCTTCTGGGGACTTACCAGTCACACTAACTTGTAATAACTGTGTTTCTTTATATGGCTTTGTCTCAATACGATTTTTAACAAATTCTTCATACGTTGGTAGCTTACTACTATCTCCGGCAATTTCATTGATAACAGGTTCCACAACATTACGACTTTTTAAAATCTCTGCATCAGTGTTCATCAATTGGCGAGCCATCGTATCAGAGTAGCTTGGGTCACTAGATAGCACTGAATTACCTAAGCCTTGTGTCTGTTTAATACGTAACATAGCAGTAGACTGATAAGTGGATGGTGTTACGATTAGGTACGCACCACCAAGGAGAATACAAATGCCAGTCACATTTATAATAGTTCGCCGTTTTCTAACAAGAATCTTGGCTATATCTTTTATATCTATAATTTGTTCCATCCCAATACCCCTTTCAAGTAGGCATACAACACTGCGGTCTCTCTTTCCGCTTAAACATTATGGTTAGGTGTATATGTTGGAATAATATCCTGTAATACACCAATTACATCCATATCAGTTTCACAAGAATCAAAGGTAGCAATTTTATCTATCAACCAATCACGATCAACGGTATCTAATGCAGCTTCAAAAATCTTTGTATGATTCGTTCGATTGGTTCCTTCTTCAGATGTAAGCAACTCTTCGTATTTCTTTTCACCTGGTCTAAGGCCTGTAATTTTAATATGAATGTCCTTATCAGGTTCCAATCCTGATAAACGAATCATATTTCTTGCTAAATCAATAATCTTTACAGGTTCGCCCATATCAAGTAAGAATACCTCTCCACCTTTACCCATAGCACCAGCTTGTAATACAAGCTGACTGGCTTCTGGTATAGTCATAAAATACCGTGTCATTTCTGGATCGGTAACAGTTACAGGGCCACCTGCTTCAATTTGTTTTTTAAATAGAGGAATGACGGAACCACGACTGCCAAGCACATTACCAAAACGAACAGTAATATATTTCGTATCATATGTATCATTCATAGATATGATAACCTTTTCTGCAACGCGCTTTGTGGCACCCATAACGCTAGTTGGATTAACGGCTTTATCCGTAGAAATCATGACAAACCGTTCTACACCATGGCGACCTGCGACGTCGGCTACATTTCTTGTGCCATAAATATTATTTAAAACGGCAGCCATCGGTTGAATTTCCATAAGAGGCACATGTTTATGAGCTGCTGCATGGAATACAACTTGAGGATTATATTGAGTGAAAATTTGATCTAATTGTTGCTTATCTCTTATATCTGCAATAATTGGTATAATCGGGCCGTCTTTATATATATTTTTCAACTCTTGATTGATAAGGTATATACTATTTTCACCATGGCCTAACAATAAGAGCTGTTTAGGGCCAACACGCATAATTTGACGACAAATTTCTGAACCTATAGATCCACCAGCACCAGTAACCAGAACAACCTTATCGCGAATATAATGTTCTACAATATCCATATCGAGACGAACCTCATCACGTTCTAATAGGTCTTCTATGGATACAGGATGTAAATGGGATACTAGTACCTCATCATCTAACAATTGATACATCCCCGGTAATGTATTGACCTTACATTTAAGAGGTGAACAGATTTCCATGATATTTCTGATTTCATTACGTGTAACAGAAGGCATGGCAATTATAATTTCTTTCACCTTATTTTCTTTTACAATAGATGGGATATCATGGCGATTACCTAGTATACGAACGCCGCCCATTAGACGATTGAATTTAGACTCATCATCATCGATGAAACCAATTACCTTACGAGACCGTTTATGATACCGTTCAATTTCACGAGCAATTGTGGCACCTGCATCACCTGCGCCAATGATTAAGGTATTTACCATATCAGCATCAGTACTTTGTTTTCCACCATATCGCATGGCAATATAATGGAGTACCATTCTACCAATTCCGATAACACCGGTACTAAGAATCCAGCTAATCAAATATATGGATCTAGGTAAAGATTTATCAAATACATACATCCCTGTATAGAAAAGTCCTGCTCCTAAGGTGGTCGCAATCAATACAGCAACCATTTCACGCATGCCTGCATAACGCCATATGCGCGTATATAGATGCATGGATAAAAGCATAACAATGTAGGAGATAACCATTATAGGCAATGCATCTACCATCTGATGCATATAATGTGGTGTTATATAGCCATCAAATCGTATGAGCAAACTGATCAACGCCACGCCAATAATAGTAATAACATCTACAATAAGTAATAGGCCGGGTAATAAATATGAACGCAATGAAAGTCCCCCCCTTATATGACTTACATATGATACTATTTTTACTAATTAGTCTTTACCTATGCGAGATACCATGTAAGCACCTGTCAAAATAGGAGCAATATCTCTAGAGAAACTAATCTTACTGTTCTTAGTTAAGTACAAGATATCGCCTTCACGCATAACGTAATTTTGGGACATATCACCAGTTTTCAACATATTATTTAAATTGATTTCAATAGGTTTTGTAGGATCATTTTGATGAATTAAGAATATCTTCTTCTTAGCCGTATCCCAGTTGAAACTACCGGCGGCCCCAATCGCATCAATAACGGTACTAGATTTAGTTAATGTATAAGCACCTGGTTTATTAATTTCACCAAATACATAAACGCGAACGCCACCTAATTTTGTAACATTAACCGACACATCAGGATTAATAATGTATATGGATAATGCGTTAGATACATTTCGGGTGAATTCTTCTACTGTCATTCCATCCGCCTTAATATTACCTGCCATAGGAATGGATACATATCCATCTGGTCGAATGGTGAAAGTTTTATTTGCACCTAAATCTGCTTGTTGTACTACATCAATCATGAGTTCATCCCCTTGTCGTAGACGATACTCTTGATCAGAACCAATTGTAGATGCAGACGTATTCATATTTGATGTTGTAACTACTACAGGAGAAACATCCTTTGCAAAACCCGTAGTGGCTATCGTACCTATGACAAAAGATAAAGCAATCCATTTCTGATTCATACATGCACCTCATAGCATTCATTTCAATTAACAAAACACCTTAACACAACTATTTAAATAAATTTAATATTTAATTAATTATCGTACACATATTTTATCATCGTTTCTTTGTAACTACTATATAAGCAAGATGAAGCTTCTTTATATGGTTTTCATGAAGCGCCAAGAACACTGAAATTATCTATGTTTAATGCCCACCCGCATATGTGTATTTTTCTACACATACAAGAGTGTTATTTTGTTCTATATATTTCTATTACTAATAAAAAATTTCTATATTTAGGAGTTTGCAAAAAAAATGGATGTATATATCCGTTTAATAATAGATATATACATCCAAATAAATTATATTTAATTTTATTCGACACGACCGCCCAAATAAGCTTCCATGACACGAGGATTATGACGCACTTCATCAGCTGGACCAGACAATACCATTTTGCCTGTTTCCAATACATACGCATAATCAGCAATTTTCAATGCTTGACGGACGTTTTGTTCTACCAAGAGAACGGTGGTGCCTTCTGCACTAATTTCTTTTATAGTTTCAAAGATTTCGTTTACTACTAATGGTGCAAGACCCATAGATGGTTCGTCTAGTAGCAATAACTTAGGACGTGCCATAAGAGCACGACCAATGGCAAGCATTTGTTGTTGACCACCAGATAATGTACCACCTAGTTGATAGCTCCGTTCATCGAGAATTGGAAAGCGTTTAAATACCTTTTTAATATCCGCTTCAATCTCATTATCATTGCGTATATAAGCGCCCATTTCAAGATTCTCGTAAACGCTCATATCTTGAAGAATTTGACGACCTTCAGGTACTAAGGAAATACCATTATGTACAATTTGATGAGTTTTATGTCCAGTAATGTCTTGACCCTCAAATAGCACCTTACCTGATGTAGGCTTTACAAGGCCCATAATAGTCTTCATTGTTGTCGACTTACCAGCGCCGTTGGCACCGATCAAGGATACGATAGACCCTTGTGGTACTTCTAAGCTAATGTCTTTTAAGGCTGTAATATGTCCATAACCAGCCACGATATTTTCTAGCTTTAACATATTACGCCTCCTCTTTACCTAAGTATGCTTCGATAACAGCCTCATTATTTTGAATTTCTTGAGGTGTACCTTCAGCAATCTTTTTACCAAAATTGAATACCACCAAACGGTCACAGATATTCATCATCAATTCCATGGCATGTTCAATTACGACAACAGTAATACCTAAATCGCGAATTTTACCAATCAATTGGCGTAACGCTTCCGTTTCACTGTCATTCATACCTGCTGCTGGTTCATCAAGTAAAATCAATTGAGGATGTGTAGCTAAAGCACGCGCGATTTCGAGACGACGTTGCTTGCCATATGGTAATGATGTAGCAACTTCTTCTGCATCCTCTTCTAGACCTACAAGTTTCAAAAATTCATAGGCAATGCCACGACAACGTTCTTCTTCAATACGTTGGCGTTTTGTTCTTAAGAAACTAGCAACGAAACCAGAACCAGTTCGGCAATGCATACCAGTTAATACGGTTTCCAAAGCTGTCATATTGCCAAAGAGACGAATGTTTTGGAATGTACGAGCAATGCCCATTTCTACCGTTCTATGAGGTTTAATGCCTACAACAGACATACCATCAAATACAATTTCACCAGAACTTACAGGGAATACACCTGTAATCAAGTTAAAGAGTGTAGTCTTACCAGCACCATTTGGTCCGATAACACCAAAAACTTCACCTTGCTTAACACCAAAGGATATGCCTGTGAGAGCTGCAACGCCACCAAAGCTTTTACTTACGTCATTTAATTCTAATAGCATTCAGTTCCCCTCCTATCCTTGTTTATCTTGTTGTTTACGCTTATACGCTTCAAAACGTTCTGTTAATACTTGTGTTTCAGGAATGTATGGAGCTTTTTTAAAGCCTAATTTACGACTAATCTTATCTACCATAGATTCGGTTAAAATACCATCTGGACGAACAGCCATCAAAATGACTAACAATGCACCATAAATGATATCGCGATAGTCGGATAAGAAACGCAATACTTCTGGCAACAATGTAAGAATGAAAGAACCGAGTACGGAGCCCCATACTACATTAGAACCGCCAAATACAGGGAACAATAAGATTTGTACTACTTTATGATAACTGAAATCTGTAGGGTTGATAAAGTTTGTAATATGAGCATATAAACCACCACCGATACCAGCGATAAATGCACCGATAATGAAAGCCATCATTTTATAGTACACTACATTAATCCCCATCAACTCAGCAGCATGATCATCTGCCTTAATGGCGGCAAAGGCACGACCGACACGGCTATTGTTGATACGTACACAGAAAGCAATAATAAAAATCAAAACGATTAGTAAAATAATGATAGCCATAATGTTGCCCCATGCAACAGCATCGATTCCCATAAGGCCATCAATATCGATTTCGTAAGCAAAATTTGTCAATTCTTGAGGAATAGATGGAATGCCGGATAGACCAAGAGCACCATTTGTCACATCTAAGTTCAAGAAGATAACACGCACGACTTCACCAAAACCAAGTGTGGCGATGGCAAGATATAGACCTTTCAATCGAGTTGTTGGCAAACCGATGATAACTGCAACTAAAGCGGCTACAAAGCCACCCACTAAAATACCAACTACGATAGGTAAATCAGCTTTCAAAGAAAGCAATGCACCCACATATGCACCAACACTCATAAAACCAGCTGCCCCAAGGGATAACTGTCCACTAGCAAGGGTGAAATAAATAGAGATACCTAGGATGGCATTGATGATGAAAAACATCACAATTTGTAGATAATAAGGGTTAAAAATATCCATTATGGTCTGCCCCCCTTATCTTTAGAACCAAATAAACCTTGTGGTCTCCAGAATAATAAGACAATGATTAAACCAAAGGCTACCGCATCACGGAATGTAGATGCACCATAAGCAACGGAGAAGATTTCCGCAATGCCCAAGATAAAGCCACCTACCATGGCGCCAGTAATATTGCCAAGACCACCTAGGATAAGTACAGCCAAGCCTTTAAAGCCTATGATAACACCCATAGTAGGCTCAATAGCATTGAAGGAAAGGCCAACAAGTACACCGGCAGCTGCACCTAAAGCGGAAGCAATCATAACGGTAACAGAAATAATCATCGTTGGATTGATGCCTAAGAGCGCTGCTGTTTCCGTGCTCATGGATACAGCACGAATGGCTTTACCAATCTTAGTCTTTTTAATAACCACATTCAAAATAATCATTAAGAGAACAGAAACACCTAAACCGATAATTTGCACCATGGAGATTTTAAATACCCCAAAGTCGATAAGGCCACCAATATAATCTGGTGGGAAGGATCTCGTTTGAGGGCCCCATAATAATAATGCCAAACTTTCAAGGAAGATGGAAACACCAATGGTGCTGATAAGTGGTGCTAAGTGAGACACCTTTTTCTTACGTAGTGGGCGTAACGCCACAAATTCTAATAAGTAACCTAGTACGGCACCTACAGCCATCGCCACGATAAGGGCTACAAATATGTTTACGTCAAAAACAGTTACCATAAAAAGACCAACGAAGGCACCTATCATAAAGATGCCTCCGTGTGCCATGTTGATGATATTTAAAACGCCAAACACAAGTGTTAAGCCAATAGCGAGTACAGCATATAAGCTACCGAGGGTTAACCCGTTAACTAATTGTTGTAAAAACACTATACTACCTCAACTTTTATTTTTTTAATGCGTCAAATTGACCGTTTCTAATTTGCAATACTTGAACTTCCATGGAAGGGTCGCGGTGGTCATTAAATTTGAATTGACCTGTTACACCAACGAAGTCGGCAATATTATTCAATGCTTCGCGGAATTTTTCACGATCTGTGGTGGAGCCAGATTTTTTCAATGCTGCTTCATACAAGTAAACTGCATCGTAAGCTTGCGCTGCGAATTGATCTGGTTCTTTACCGTATTTATCTTTATAAGCTTTACGGAAATCTTTTACCTTTTGGTCATCTTTGTTAGGGAACCAAGGTGTACCTACGATAACGCCATCAGCTGCAGCACCTGCGATTTTAATAAATTCAGGACTGTTGAAGCCATTGGAACCAACTACAGGTTGTTTCATACCCATTTCACGCATTTTTTTCATAATCAATGCGCCTTCTTGGTATAGAGAAGCAACAACGATTACATCAGGATTAGCTTGTTGAATCTTAGTTAATTGTGCAGAGAAGTCTGTATCTTTATCTGCGAATGTTTCAGTATCAACGATTTGTACACCTTCAGCTTCCAATGCTTTACGAGCTGTATTATTTACAGATACCATTTGGTCATTGTTGTTG
>ERZ772805.894-NODE-894-length-29172-cov-6.287770_pt1 | contig 29172 bp, 18 predicted proteins | sample MGYA00511344_ERZ772805 | MGnify/ENA primary metagenome ERZ772805 (study PRJEB29015, sample SAMEA2737730) | human gut metagenome | biome: human gut; feature: human-associated habitat; material: faeces | place: China | collected 2012 ...
ATGGGTTGAATTTACGGAAGTGCCCAAGAAGGACTTCCAAAAATTCATCAAAGGGCACGATGTTGAAGTCCGCGAATGACTTGGTCATCGAGACTAAGCAAGAACTCCACAACCGTTTTCTCCGTTACGCAAAACAATACAAAACGGGGCCGCCCACCCCATCCCGCCAAGGAGGTCGAGCGGCCCCGCGTTGTTTCACGGTTTGGCCGCGTCTTCTCAGTCCGGCTCCACTTCGGCGATCGCACAAATTTCGACGCAGGCCCCTTCGGGGAGTTCGTTCGTGCCGAGCGCCATGCGTGCGGCAAGTCCTCCTTCCCCGTAGAGCGCGACGAAGAGTTCGGACGCGCCGTTGATCACGCCGGGCTGGCCCCCAAAGTCGGGAGCGCTACGAACGTAGCCCAAAATCTGCACGAAGCCCTTCACCTTGTCGAGGCTCCCGACTTCGGCCTTGAGGGCCGCGAGGATGTTGAGACCCGAAAGCTGCGCCCCCTTCTTCGCGAGTTCGGGCGAAATGTCGCGCCCCACCACGCCCACGTATTCGGGCTGAAGACGGCTGTCGATGTTGGGCGTGCGCCCCGCCACATAGACGAGATTGCCGACGCGCCGGGTGCGGCGGTAGACGTCCGCGGGAACGGAGGGGAGCGGCAGAGCAAGGCCGAGACGGTGGAGTTTTTCTTCGACGGTCATGGGGTGTTCCGGGAGAGGATTCGACGGGGGAGAGCCCAAAGAGAGGACCCGTTCCTTTTCTCCTTTTTATAGCGGTCATGACGCACGAAGAACACGGACGGCGGCGACATTCACCTTGCCCGGAGCGACATCCTTCGACATCGTTTTCCGGTTCGATAGTCCGCCGGCCTCCGTCCTTAAGAACGTAACCGTGATGTAGAAAGAAAAGCATTACGACCAAAAGACTTTTCATCAGAAGACTTTTCGTCGCACCACATAGCCCGCTCCTATCGCCGGCCTCGACAAAGACGTTTGCCCCTGCCGAAACGCGACGGCAGAGCTACGTTCGAACCGCCCGCCACCCTCTCGAGCCGGGTTTGCGAGATGAGTAGATACCCTCCCCACTCAGCATTTCCTTTGCTCGTTTTCCCCGAGAACTTCTGATTTTTGATGCACTTTTTTGGGGTCGCTCTTACAATTCGCGAAATTTCGTTTCACCTCAACACAAAGGTACTCTCCATGGAATTTCTCATGCTGGCAGCGCTCTCCGCCTGCGTCGGTATCACGTGGCTCAAGCCGGAAAAGGAAGGACTCGCCTTCGGGTGCTTTCTTCTCGGTCTCGCCATCTGCGTCGTGATGTTCCTCATCGCGTCGACGGGCTTCTTCGTCCCGCAGGGCGCCATCTAAGAGGAGGACGACACGATGTTCCGCAAGTTCTTTGAAAGCGAAAAGAATTTCAACGCGCTCGTCGCGACCGAAGTGCTCCTCATCCTCGCGATCCCCGTCGGGATCGCCAACGTGGTGCTCGGCTACGTGTTCGGCGAGAGCCCCTGCACGCTCTGCTGGTTCGAACGCACGGGCATGATCCTGATCGGCGTTTTGGGCGTCATGGTCCTGCGCTACGGTCTTCGCATGAAGTACCTCGCCTCGATGGCCTTCAGCTCCTTCTTCGGGCTCTACATGTGCCTGCGCCACACGAGCATGCTCATCCATCAGGACCACGGGCAGGGCTTCGGCGACGCCATGTTCGGCGCCCACACCTACAGCTGGGGCGTTTTCGTCTACTGGGTGTCGGTGCTCGCCCTTGTCGTCCTCATCCTCTTCGTGCGCAAGGAAAATCCGGTGAGCCAGGACCTCGCCGGCACGCGCAAGGTGATCAAACCCTTCTCGGGCTACGCCAAGGCCGTCGTGGCGATGAGCTTTGCGGTCTGCCTCTCGAACACCTTCCAGGCCTTCCTTGAAAACGGCGTTCCGCCGTTTGCCGGCAAGGGCAATCCGGTTCGTTTCACGCTCGACATCTCGAAGGCCTCGCACGACTGGACCATGAGCCTCTGGGGCCGCGCCGTTTCGCCCTGGAGTCTTCGCGGCGGCTACGACGTCGACACGCCGTGGGTTGCGGGCGTCAACGAAGAGATCACCTTCAACGCCGACCCAAAGGCCGCGCCTCTGCCCGCCGCGGGCGAACTGAAGGCGAAGGGAAAAACCGTTCTTCCCTTTGAACCCAAGGGCGTTTTCGGGCTCGGCACGGTCGTGGGCGTGAGCTACAACGAAAAGCTTCAGAAGTTCGCCTTCGTCACCGACAACGCCGGCATCTACTACACCGACGCGGCCCTCAAGACCGTGACCGACAAGGCGATTCTCGACCGACCCAACGGCAACGACATCCGCGTGACGGTCGACGCCGACTTCTGGGGCGACAACCTCATCGCCATGGCTCAGAACAAGACGATGTGGGGCACGAAGTTGATCGACCCCGCAAAGGTCGATCCCTGGTGGCAGTGGCGCGTTTTCCGTGAAGCGACCCCCGCCTTCGCCGACGTCTGGAAGACCGCGCGTCCGCGCTTCAACACGTCCCGTGCGCGCTTCTCCTACACGACGAACATCACGTTCGACGATAAGAACCAGGCGCACATCGTCACGGTGCCGAACAACAAGCAGAAGCACTCGATCGTCGCCACCTTCGACATGAGCGACCGCAAGGTGCTGATGGAGCGCAACCTCAAGGCGGCCCCCGCCTTCGGGAAGATTGAAAAGCCCCTCGACTACTACGTGGTCGGCGCCGAATATGCGGGCGGCAAGATCCTCGCGGTCTCCGCGCAGTACAACACGCTCCTCGTGATCGATCCCGAACGCGCCCTCGTTGAAAAGACCTATGCGCTCCCCGAAATGGCCAAACCCCATTCGCTCGCGCAGAAGGACGGCTCGCTCTTCATCCTCGGTCTCGAAGGCGACAAGAACGTCGTCTACGAAGTGGAAATGCCCGCGCTCTGACGCAGGGCGAACTTTCCCGACCTGACGGGCCGCACCGAACGCGGCCCGCACCGCACAAGCAAACCGCCCGCTCGGAAGAGTTTCCGGCCGGGCGGTTTGCGTTGGTCCATTGCACGGCTGACATGGGGAACTTCGCCCGAACCTCTCTCGTTCGGGCTTCGCCCGTCCCTGCCGATCCTCCCTCCGAATCGTCCGCTGCGGCCTCGTCCGCTTTCCCTGCCCATGCAGTAAGGCCGCCGCGCCCCGAAGACCGCAGGCTAAGGCCGTCGGCCCCTTTCTCCGATGAGAAACAGGGGCGAAGCCCCGAGCAAAGCCCAAGGCGGCCGCTCAGGCCAAGGCAAACTGATGACGTTTTTCTTCCCGGCCTCCCCGAAGGAGGAGGCCGGTAGCCCCGCCCGCACGTAACCCGATGTGCGCCAATTCTTACAATGGCGAGGCTTTCCTTTCTTTTTTCAGTTTTGGTTTTCTTAAGCTCGACAACCTCGTCCTGATTACCCGAGCGCCGTCTCGTCTTCAGCGTGCGACATATCTCGTCAACGGACCGCGCCCCTTTACCGCCACACGACCGCTCTCTTTGAGTTCCTTGAGCATGTTCAACACGGTCGGACGACTGCAACCGAGATAAGCCTCGATCTCCGAGCGGGTTCGCCCCTCCGGATTGGCCTGAATAAAAAGAAGCGCAGCGGACTCTCTGCCCGTCACATTCTCATTGATTCGCGGCAACTCAATTTCGAAGGATCGACCAATGTGCTGCAGCTTTGGTTTTTGAGGATAATCCGCATAGGCGCGGAAAATGTCGCCGAATCCCGTCCCCGCCTTCTCCATCCAGTGGAGCCGCATGAAGAACTCCGTCAACTTTTCGTTGCGGCAAAAGCTCGCGCCCTCCCTCAATGCTTCCTCGAGCGTCAATTCCGGCGGGATCCCGCCCGGCGTATAAAACGAAATCACTGCGGGATGAATGTTGACCGACACCTGAAGAGGTGATGAATAATCGCGATGCGCAAGCGTGTTGGTGAGCGACTCGCGCACCGCCACCTTAGGCCAGGGATAGGTTTCTTTTCGTGCGAAGTCCTCGGTCTCTTTGTCGATTACGGGAACGTTCACCTCAAACAATCGATCTCGAGCGACAATCCATTGCCGCAGAATGGATCCGTCGATACGAACCGAACTTTCCAACTTTCCGGATCCGTAGTACCTGTTGACGACGACGCGGTAGGGATTTTGATCGGAAAGAAGAAGCGCCAAATTGGTGTACTCGCGCTCTCGGTTGTATAGTCCGTATCCCAGCCAGTATCCTTCATCAAAAGGAATCCGGTTTCCCTGCAAAATCTCGGAGGCGTCTTTGAAGGTCAAGCTCTGCTCCGCGCTCGGACGACTCTCCCACGTTCTCGGATCACCGCGCTGAATCAGCTGAACGACCTCTTCCAACTTGGCGGGCACGGTCTGCCCGCCGAGACGAATGTATACGCCGCCCTCCGTCAGCACCTTTCCTCGAAAAGAGTACGGACGGTGGTCCCCGGGTTTCACAAGGACGGTTGCAAAGACTTTCCCGCCGAGTTCCTGCTTTTTGACGTCCACCAAACGGGTCATGGCGGGCTCGACGCCGTCGCGCGCAAAACTGCGGACGCTGCGGTCGACACGATCAAAATTGCAACCCACCACTTCCCCGTCATCGGCGACGCCTATCTGCATAATACCGCCGAGATGGTTGGCGAAGGCGATCAACGTCTTCTTGGCCGTATCGCTCCATTCCTGCTTGTACTCAAGCATGGGTCCTTCGGGTTCCTGAAGCCTCATGATTAGCAATCGGTAAAACGGTAAAACTGTGCTTTACCGATATTAGCAGATAACCACCATTTTTTTACCGATCTTCTCTTCAAGACTTTCCTGCCACCGTCTTCCAGAACTCGTTAAGCGACCTGATGGAAATCTCGAGATTCGCCTGATTGAGAGCATTTTCCGCTACACCCAAGCGTTCGCTCGGCCCATGGTAACCTCCTGTTTCCGTCGTTCCCCGGATCAACAGCCCTTTTCTTCAGCGTTATTCGTTGCCTTGTACTCTTCCGCGACCGTCTTCCAGAATTCGTCGAGCGGTTTGATGAACGCCTCGAGATTCGTCTGGTCGAGCGAATTCTCCGCCACGGCCCATCCCCTGCCGCAGGCCGAATACGCTGCGAGGAACTGCAGCGTCGGCCACCAGGAGGGATCGCGGTGCCCGGCCTTCTTCAGAATGCTGTCGTTTCGCATCGACTGATTGAGACCCTCGGCAATGTGGGCCTTATTGGAAAGCGATTCGAAGAGATCGATCATCTCCTTCTCTTTTTCCCGACCGCGCTCAATCGCAGCCCAATGTTCAACTTGAGCGGCTCCAGTAACTGTGGGGAGTCCATCCGGTTCGTACGGCTTGGCGTTTGCTCTCAACATCCGCAAAAGGGCTTCGCCCGAGTCGACCGTGAAGCTTGCGGCCGATGTCTCGATCATCTTCTCGCACCCCTTCACGGCCGCCTTGTAGACAGGATTCCCTTCGACATCGAACAGCGCCCGCCAGAGGAACCAGTCGCGCGCGGTGAGGGTCGGGCCTTCACCCGAGGAACTCATCAAGTCTTTAAAAAGTTCCTTTTCGAGTCTCACCAGGATTTCGTCCAGAGCCGCGTCTTCTACCTGCCGGCAACACGCCAATTCCCGCAGAAGCCGCATAAGCGTCTTTTCAGAGAACCAGCTCGCGCGCGTCGTTCCGCCGCTCACGTAGCCCTGGAACATCAGCAGTCGATTCCGTGCGGGCGTGAGAAGCGGACGTTTTTCGGCTTCCTCGCCCTCCTTCACTTCCACGCGGTTGCGGCGGGCGAGAAGGAGAAAGTCGCGGTTTGCAAGAAAGAGGTCGTTCACCGTTTTGAGAGCCCCGGCAAACGCAAGAAGCGCGTCGCCGTCGTCTCCCCGGCGCAATTTCTCGAATTCGTCACCGAAAGCCCCTTTGTATGCGATCTCTTGGTATTCCTTGTTCACGGGAGCGTCGACCCCTTCAGCAAAGGCCTTTACAAGAAGCAGGTAACGCGAAAACTGCACGCGCACCGTCTCGGGGTCGTAGGGCACGGCCGTGAGGATCTTTTCGGCCTTGTCGTCGAGAACGTCGACGTCGAGCAACGCTCTGTCGGCGAGTTGCGTCGGCACCAACTGCAGCATTCTCGCCGTCTCCCACTCGCGGGCGAATTCTTCGGCCTCCTTTTCGTACCCGAATTTGCGAAGTCCGAAGAGAATCTTCGCCTTCGCGACATCGATGTCGTCCAAGGGCTTGGCCTGACGGTTTACGCTGGAAAAGAGATCCGACATGACGACGTCGAACGGATCCTTGTCGCCTTCATTGCCCTCGAACTCGTAGCGCGTGAGTACGACGCGGAACTTCAGGCGCGGGAGCCATTCCTCGGGAGAAACAGCGGCAAAACCTTTCTTTTCGAGATTGGCGGACAAGAAGGCGTCCTTCTGGTCCTTCACAGATAAGCTCTCCTCCACCGCCTCATCCGTCTGAACCGGTCTTTCCGCGTCGCCGAGCCCGTGAACGAGCGGAAGCACGGCCGTCCCCACGTCTTCCCCGAAAAAACTGCGGGATCGGATGAGAAGGTTCTGGATGCTCCGCAGGCGTTGCTGTCCGTCGATCACGAGAATTTTGTCGGGATACGACGAGTGAACCCCGAAGACGAGGGTCCCGAGATAGAGGTCGGTCTTCGACTGCGCCGCCCGATGAACGGACGAGAGAAAATTCTTGATTTGATCTTCTCCCCAGTCGTAGTCGCGTTGCCAAAAAGGAATGTTGAGCGTAGGCTCCTTCGAGTCCTTCGCGAGGACTTGGTGAAGCGCATTGTCAGGTCCCGAGAGGAGGTCCCGGGCCGTGAAATCGTAGTGATGGACGAAAGTACGGTAGGCCATGGTGCGGTCAGAAACTCAGATATTGGGACAGGATCGAACGGATTTCGTCGAGCGCTTCCTTCGCTTCTTTGGAAGGCTTTACGTCGGAAGCCTCTTCCTCAAGTCCGCCCGGCATCCGCTCGAGCATCGATTCGAACGCCCGAGGCCGGACCGTGCCCTCGAAACGGGCCGTCTTCATGAAGCGCCAGAGCGCTCCCTGCGAATCCGAGGAAAAATGCGCGGCGGCGACGGCTTCCGGAACCGCAAGCGCCCGCAGGACGCTGTGACTCTGCGCCTGGATGTTGGCAAAGAGGAGCTGCAGCGTCAGAAGCCGCAGGATGTCCTCGTCCGACTCGGAAGACGGGAAACGGTCGCACCACAAAAGCGCAACGGCGATCGGCGCAACGCTCAGAAAACCGAAGGTCACGTGAAAGTTTTCCCCTTCCTTGCCGATCCCGAGCCAGGACTTTGCCCGCAGAAACTGTTCGGCAATCGCCGCCGGCTTCTTCTCCTCAAAATGACAAAAGGCCCAAAGCGCCGTTTCCTCCTGAAGCCGCGCGCCTTCCTCACTCCAAGTCTTGAGAACGTTCCCGAAGGCGGCCAGGCGGCCGGCCGCCGATACGACGAGTCTTGCAGGTCGTCGGTCCGGGTCGTCTTCTTCAAGCGAAGGAAGGACGAAAAATCCCGTCTTCTTCCTCCACTCTTCCGACCACCCGCCAAAATCGGGCAACTCCGAGAGTTCCCGACAATAGGCGTCATAGATACGCCCGAGTCGGGCCGTCATGCGGAAAAATCCATCGGCTTCGGGAAAATCAAGCGGCTCGGCCGCCCGCCACGGACGATCGTTCGGAGCCGCGTTCCGACTCGTTCCCTCAAGCCGCTCAAAGGGGAGCCTGCGCTCGTTCCCCTGACGGGCGATCTCCCACCACCAGTCGCCTTGACCGAGAAGCAACGCCTGAACGGCCTGCACGAATCCGCAACCGAGCTTGTAGCGGGCGTCCTGAGCCGGCGAATCGATGAAGCGCTCGATGGAAAGGCGCTCGCCGGTATTGAAGCAGACGGGCTCGAAAGGCTGCAACTCGAAATCGGCCCCGGAGCATCGGCGAATCCACTGTTCGTACCGGGACTGACACGCCCAGGTTTGGGTCGGCTCGTCCTTGAGAATCCTCCCCATGTGATGGGCCTTGAGGATCTGTCCGCCGTTCAGAGGTTTCGCAGTTGTGTTGAGCGGCTCGAAGAAGTTCGCGACCGCGGCGTTCGAGCCGTCGCCCGCCTTGCGCTCGAATTCCACGACGGAAAAAGTCACGGGCGCAAGCCACGCCAGTTTGCCCTCTCGGTCCAATTTCTCAAGCGCACGGAACTCCGGACGCCGGGAGAGCAGATTACGGATTTTCCTTGCAACCTGACGGGCGTGAATGACGCTCTCCAGATTCTGCGGATGAAGAAGTTGCCGCAGACGAGACGATCGATTCCGATCACCATTCTCCGTACCGCAGACGGTTTCACCGCACAACGCAACGACAAGAAGAGAAAAGGTGAGCAGCCGCTGCTGACCGTCCACGACGTGGAACCGTGTCTCTTTCGACGTGTCGGAAGACGGCGTATCCGACGACGTCTCGTCGGATTTCGTCTTCTCGATCACCACGACTCCGATGTCTGGCGCACGCGTTCCCGCTCCCTTTTCCTCGTCTGCGAGCGCGTCAAGGAGCGTTTCGACGAAGGCCGTCACGTGGCTTTCGGACCAGGCGTAGGAGCGCTGGTAGTCGGCGACGGCGATGTGATGCCCTTTCTCGCAAAGCCATTTCACAACGGACCGTTTGAGGTCCTTCGAACCTTGATCTGCAGTTTCCATGGAAGTCAACCGATTGAGCGGGTTGCCGTCAAAAAGAACAATTATTGAGCGCCCGCCGGAAATACGTCAACGAAAGCCTTGGCAAAGACGGGAAAACACCTCCGCAGATTGAGCCGGACACAACTTCTCGAAAACCATCGAATTCCCAATATTTGGAACATTCGTTCACGATTTCGTGCATAAACCATAGGGAAAGATCGAATGACTTCCCCACCCTCCCGCACCTACCATGAACTCGTACGAAGAGCATTTTCTCTAGACGGGTCCGCGGGGCGGATCCCACTGCCATACGACCTCCGTCCGCCCCGTCCCGTCCCCAAAAGGAGTTTCTTATGAGCAATATTTCCCGTCGTCAGTTCTTCGGCTCCACCGCCGCCGTCGCGGCCGTCGGCCTCACGGGCGCGGCGCACGCCGCCGACCTCTGCTCGATTCCCAAGAAGTGGGATCACACCGTCGACGTCATCATCGTGGGCGCAGGCGGTGCGGGTCTCGCCGCCGCGATCACGGCGCTTGAAAAGGGCGCGAAGGTCGCGATCCTTGAAAAGCTCGGGATGCCCGGCGGCAACACCATGGTCTCGGGCGGCGGCATGAACGGCGCCATCGTGGAAGAAGCGAAGAAGGCGGGCATTGAAGATTCGCCGAAACTTCACGCCGAACAGACGCTCGCCGCGGGCGACTTCCGCGCCGACCCGGCGCTCGTCACCCAGTACGCCGAAAAGATGCCCGAAACGGTCGAATGGTTCCGCAAGCTCGGCGTCACCTTCACCCCCATCTATCAGATCTACGGCGGCCTCTGGCCGCGCTGCCGCAACCCGCAGGGCCAGAAGGGCTACGCTTACATTGAAGCGATGCTGAAGCGCCTGAAGGAACTCAAGGGCGAAGTCCTCACGGGCCACAAAGTGACGGCCGTCATCCGCGAAAATCCCTCGGAAGGCCGCGTCCTCGGCGTCGAAGTCGAAGTGAACGGCAAGAAGGAATACTGGCGCGCCGCGAAGGGCGTCGTCGCGACCGCGGGCGGCTACGCCTACAACGCCGAAATGTGCAGCTACTTCGACCCGCGCTTGACGAAGCTCTCCACCACGAACCAGCCCGGCGCCACGGGCGAAGTGCTCGTCGCCATGCAGGACATCGGAGCGCTTGCGATCGGACTCGACTACATCCAGTGCATCCCGGGCACGGCTCCGGGCTACAAGTCCAAGGGCAACCTCATTCAGGTGATCGAGTACTCGATCTTCGTCAACAAGGAAGGGAAGCGCTTCGTCGCCGAAGACTCCCGCCGCGACGTGATCCGCGACGCGACGCTCGCGCAGACCGCACAGACCGTCTATCCGCTCACTGACTCGGTGGGCTTTGCCGCGGACAACAAGTTCCAGGGCGAAACGAACAAGAAGGCTCTTGCGGACGGCACGCTCTTTGAAGCGCAGACGATCGAAGAGCTCGCGGGCAAGATCGGCGTTCCCGCCGAAGAGCTCAAGAAGACGATCGCGGAATACAACAAGACCGTCGACACGAAGAAGGATCCGCTCGGCCGTGCGCCGCGCATGCTTGCGCACAAGATCGAAAAGGCTCCCTTCTATGCGGGCCCGATCGGCATGGCGCGCCACCACACGATGGGCGGCGTCAAGATCGACGTGAAGGCCCGAGTGCTCGACCGTCACGGCAAGGTCATTCCCGGCCTCTACGCCGCAGGCGAAGTGACGGGCGGCATCCACGGGACGAACCGCGTGGGCGGCAATGCCCTCGGCGACGCGTTCACCTATGGTCGCATCGCGGGTGAGTCCGCGGCTACGGGTGCGTAACCGAAAGGCCGGCGACCGGGCGTCGTCGGCGTGACGACTCTCTGCGGGCGGTGAGGCAAAGTACCGAGGTCGCCCGCAAAGATCTCTCACAAGGCCGGTTCAGAAATGGACCGGCCTTTTCATACGCCGCATAAACGCTTCAGCGAAGATGATGTTTCGGAGCGTCCTTCTTTTTCTGTAAGACCAGAAAGTTCTCCGGAGGCACGTCAGACTTCTCACCATTTGGTTAACCGGCTACTGCAAGAAAGGGTATGCCTTGACTCAAAAAGCATTATGATCAAAAGTGTTTTAGTCGTAATGCTTTCGATATATAATGCCCTCGTATCCTCCGTTCACGCCGTACGATCATGTCCTTTCCGTTCTACGACCGCCAAGAAGAATCCGCCTGGCTTGAAGACAGCCTCGAGCAGGTGCTCAACGACTGCAGCCGCATGCTCGTCATCACCGGAAGACGCCGCATTGGAAAGACCTCGCTCGTCAACCACGTCTTCGAAAACGGTCGGGTGCCCTACCTTTTCCTCTTCGTCAACAAAGGCTTGTCGGCCGAAGGAAATGTCCGCGCCTTTTTGGAGGAAAACGCCGGAATGCTCGGGTTTAAAGGATTGGACGCCGCGTTCTCGACCTTTGCCTCTCTCTTCAAATATCTTTTGGGGAAGACCGAAACGCAGCCTATGGTCCTCATGATCGACGAATTTCAAAATCTGGAGACTCTTGAGCCTTCGTTTTTCGGCGAACTGCAGAAGTTATGGGATCGCCTTCGCAAAAAGACGAAGATGCTTCTGATCCTCACCGGTTCCGTAGCAACGGCCATGAGAGAAATCACCGAGAACGTCAATGCGCCGCTGTACGGACGCAAGGACGGCCAACTCGTGCTCCGGCCCTTCTCCACAACCACGGTGAAAACGATCCTGCACGATTACAATCCGGACTACAGGGCGGAAGATCTGTTGACGCTTCACATGATCACGGGAGGCGTCGCAAAATACATCGAAATGTTGATGCAGTCGGGAAAGACGGATGCGGACGCCATGTTGCGCGCGGTCCTGGCACCCGCGTCCTTCTTCATCACGGAAGGGGAGACCTTGCTACACACCGAATTCAAGGACGACTACGCTCTGTATTTCGAAACGCTTTCCAAGATTGCCGCAGGCAAAACCAAGCGAAGCGAGATTCTTTCATCCTTCGGCAGTCAGAATGTCGAGAGCCAACTCTACAAACTTGAAAACCACTGGCGAATCATCCGTCGTGAAGAACCCGTCGGCGGAGCCGTCAACAACCGCGGTCACCGCCTTGTGCTGACGGACCCCTTCCTTCTCTTCTGGTTTCGATACATCAATCCGCACTATGCGCTTATCGAACAGGGGAACGTTCGCCGACTCCTGGAGCACGTTAATGCAACACTCCCCGACTTCATGGGAAGGCACGTCCTCGAGAGCTATTTCAAACAACAGTTGTGGGAAACCGGTGATTTCAGTGAAGTCGGTTCCTGGTGGGATCGGAAGGGAGAAAACGAAATCGACATCGTCGCGGTGAACCCCTTCGACAAAGAAATTTTCTTTGCGGAGGTGAAGCGAAACCGAAACAAGTACGACGAAGAGAAACTTCGGACTCGTGCAGATCTTTTCCTGTCGAACCATGCGGAGTACCGCAAGTTCACGACGAAACTCGCCTGCCGGAGTATGGAAGATCTGTAAGTCCTGCCACAGTCATTGCTTCTATGAAGAGGCAAGGCGCCCCTTTGCGGTCTGCCTTCTGGTACGGCGAGATCTCCCGCAAGGAACTTAGAAGAAATGCGAAAGCCCGGCGCTGGTAACACCGGGCTTCGCACTATTTAGGGAGCTCCAACTGTGCAATAAAAGCTTTCCCTACGGCAGGAAATTCTAGCACTTCTTCGCGAAAACGCCGCACGTTCCTCATCCTCCCCGCTCTCCGTGATTTCCCTTCCAAGAGAGCCTCGTTCCCATTCCCCAGCCGCCGCCCGACCGCAGTCCCTCGCCTTGCCGGATCCGCACATGCCGTCCCCGCCTTCCCGCCGAGCCCTCCGCCCGATTCCCGTCGCGGCGCACGACCCTCCCTCTTTCCCCGCTCTGCCGAGGCAAAACGGCAACCTATAACCTCAACCCTATCGAATAGATAACATTTTCAATATTCGACTTATGAACTAGCTCTCCTTAGACTTTAGGCGTAGTTGGTTGCGGTCTCCTCTTCGAGGCGCACCGCTCCGTCATCCCCGACTCCAAGGAGATTCCCCATGTCCGACCAAGCTCAGCTCGCCGAGCGCTTTACGGACGTCATGGCGAAGTTCACGGCCTTCTTCGGCAAGCGCCTTCCCGACGACGTTCTCGAAAAGCTCGAAGCCATGCGGCGCGTTCAGAAGAGCGAACTCGCCACGCTCGTCTACGACGCCATGTTCACCGACCTCGAAATGGCGAAGGAACGAAACGTTCCCTTCTGCCAGGACACCGGCGTCATTCAGTACCACATCGAACTCGGCGCCGACTTCCCGATCCGAAACGACCTCGAAGCCTGCCTCAAGGAAGCCGTGCGCCGCGCGACGGTTGCGGCTCCCCTGCGTCACAACGCCGTGCAGATCTTCGACGAAAAGAACACGGGCGACAACACCGGTCACCGCATCCCCTGGATCGATCTTGAAATCGTTCCGAATTCGTCCGACGCCGTGATCTACGCCTACATGGCGGGAGGCGGCTGCTCGCTTCCGGGCACGGCCAAGGTCCTGATGCCCGTCGAAGGCTACGAAGCGGTCGTGCAGTTCATCTTCGACGTGATCTGCGAGCGCGGCGTCAACGCCTGCCCGCCCCTTCTCGTGGGGGTCGGCATCGCCGGTTCCGTCGAAGTCGCGGCAACGCTCTCGAAGCGCGCCCTCATGCGCCCCGTGGGTTCGCACAACCCGAACGCCCGCGCGGCGGAATTCGAGCGCATGGTGGAGGACGGCCTCAACCGCATCAACATCGGTCCGGGCGGCCTCACGGGCGAAGGCTCCGTCATGGGCGTGAACGTCGAGACGGCCGCGCGCCATCCGTCGTGCCTTGCCGTCGGCGTTTCGGTCGGCTGCTGGGGTCATCGCCGCGGCGCGATCCGCATCCACTCCGACATGTCGTACGAACTGCTTTCCTACAAGGGGGTCGAGCTGTGAAAACGCATCATCTCACCACGCCGATCAAGAACGAAGATCTCGAAGGGATCGAAATCGGCGACATCGTGTATCTGAACGGCTACCTCATCACCTCGCGCGACGACGTGCACATGCGTCTCGTGAAGCAACACCGTCCGCTCCCCGTGGATCTCGCCGGGAAGGCCATCTTCCACGCGGGCCCCATCATGGTTCCCTGCGGCGACGAGTCGGGCAGCGGCTACAAGGTCGTTTCGATCGGCCCCACGACCTCCATGCGCATGGAAAAGTTCGAGCGCGAATTCATCCGCGACACGGGCGTGAAGATCATCGTGGGCAAGGGCGGCATGGGCCCCAACACGGAAGCGGGCTGCCGCGACCACAAGGCCCTTCACTGCGTGTGGCCGGGCGGCTGCGCGGTTCTTGCCGCAAGCAAGGTCGAAGAAGTCGAAGAGCACCACTGGGAAGAGCTCGGCATGCCCGAGTCGATCTGGGTGATGCGCGTCAAGGACTTCGGGCCGATGATCGTTTCGATCGACACGAAGGGGCAGAACCTCTTTGAGAAGAACAAGAAGGTCTTCAACGAAAAGAAGCAACCGATCGTCGACGAAATCAACAAGCACGTCGATTATTTCGATTGACGTGTGGAAAGCGTTGGCCGCGGGTCATAAGTGTCGGCGGCTTCGCAGGAGCGGGCGTCCGGGTTTCGGGCGCCCGTTTTGCGTTCCGGACAGGACGGAGTTGGGAAACGCTTCGTCCCTCACCCGCGGGCGAACTTTTCCTTGGCCACGTCCTGCATGGTTTTGATGAGAAGGCGAGCGGCCTTCGACAAATAGCGTGCCGGACGATAGGCCGCCACGACCTTCCGAACGGGGACCTCGGGGTCGATCGAAAAGAACCGCACGCTCTTTGCCGCGGCGCTTCGTCTCGCGAGCGTTTCGGTGACGATCGTGGCGCCGAGCCCCGCGCCCGCAAGCGCCAGCGCGGCGGTGAGCGATTCGCTCTCCAGGACGATCTTGGGCGAAGCGCCCGTCTCGGCGACGAGCGTGCGGTAGAGATCGTGGATCTGCTGCCCCTCCCGCACGACGAGGAAGGGTTCGTCGGCGAGAAGCCGGAAGGAGAAAGGCGGAAATTCGTCCTCCCGGCGTTCTTCGGGACAGAGGGTCCGGGCCTTTTCGATCAGCGGGCTCTTTTCGTTGACGGCGAGAAGGAGGCGCTCCTCATAAATTTCCACCGCTTCGAGTCCGGATTGCGCGAGGGGCGCAATGACGAGCGACAAGTCCGTCTTCCCCGTCCACACGAAGTCTTCGAGTTCGCGGGTCGTCCCCTCTTCAAGTGCGATCTCGATTCCGGGGTGCGCCGCGCTGAAGACGGGGAGCACCTCCGTCAGAAAAAACATCTCCCGGTATTCCGACGCTCCGACGACGACGCGTCCCCGTTCGCCTCCGTTGATGTCCTGCACCGCACGGCGGCAGTCCTCGCGGATTTCCGCGACGCGCTTTTCCGCTTCAAAGAAAATTCGGCCCAACTCCGTGAGGGTTAGTGGCCGCGTGGAGCGGTCGAAGACTTCGGCCCCGAGGTCCTTTTCGATTCGCTGCACGAACTGCGAGAGCGAGGGCTGCGAGATGCCGAGCGCCTGCGCGGCCTTGGAGATGCTGCCCGCAACGAGGACGGCGGAGAGGTAACGGTAGGCTTGCGACTGCATGAAAAATGAGAAGTGGTCAGTCAGGTTCCACAAAATGCTCGCGGAACGTCCCCAAGAATACAGCAATCGGGAGAAATCCATTCCCCTCCGACGCCGATGTGCATTACGGCCGATGAAACGACATGTGATGTCGCCCATCCGACTCCCCTCTTTCCGCCATGTAAAAGCACCGTTTTTTTTGCATTTACGTTAAATCAAAAAAAAACATTCGTAATTGCGATATATCGTCAACAGATTCCCAAAAAATTGCTTTGAATAGGTGTTTTAACGGAGGGACGACTAAACATAACTTGAGAAGATTGTTGCTGTGCAGCACAAAATCCGAATTCGACTCGCCTGCCAGGAAAAACACCGGCCTGCGAATTCCGGAGCCGCACATTCGACCCGTGCACTCCGCAATGTTTCTCGTCGACTCCCACAGCGGTCGCCCGGCAAAACCGATCGCGGATGTGTATTTCCTTCGAAAAACACGTTTGTTGACCCTAAAAAAGTATGAGCAAACCTTCTGTATCGCAACATTCTCCCTCTTCTTCCGCGCGGCGCCTTCAATTCGCTCCGATCGCCGTAGCCGTTGCGGTGGTCTTGGCCGCGGCCGCGAGTCCCAGCGCTTTTGCGTCCCACACCGCCTTTCAATACGACCCCGGAGACAATACAAAGGGAGTCATCACCCTCAAGCTCGAAAACATCTCCATTGGCGAAGACTCCGAATGGCTCAATGCTAGCGGCGCTCTTTTCACGGTTGACGGTTTCCCGATCAACAATCCCGATTCCCAGGATGATATCCCCGTCCGAACCGCCATTAAGTGGTGGTTCTATGACTCGGAAACGAACAATCCCCTTTACTCGGCCGTGAACAGCCAAGGGATTCCGACCGACGAACACGTCGCCCTCACCGTAACCAGCAATACGGACGACTTCAATCTCGGCTGGGACTTTGCCAATGACTCCGGCGAGTACTACCCCTACAGCCCGGCCATCGCCAATTTCCGTCCCGAAGTTCTTGATGCGGACTCCAACGACCGCTATCTGAAACGCTTTACCTTCCAATCGAAGGCGAGAAGTCAGATCGCCGTTGTTACGAAAAATTCACTCGTAGGTTCGACCAATTCGGGCGACGGCGAAGCCATGCTCGGCCTCTCGGTTCTGAACAAGCGCGGCTGGATGACCTTTGCCGACGTGACTTTCCTCGTCAGCGATTTCCAATTTCTATATCCCGATCAAATTGAAACCGCCTCGGTCGATCCCTCGATCCCGTCCGGAACGGAAGGCCAGTACATTGCGGCCGGCGTCGTAACGGGCTTTGGTGCCAGCACGAACAGACCAGTCAACGGACAGCGCCTTTTTGACCAACTCTTCACCAAAGACGAAAACGGTCTCACGGCAGAAGTGCTTTACAAAGAAAGCCTCGACAAATACGGCCGCATCGACTTCGAAAAACGCTCCGTCGTGAGCGTGACCGCCATCGCGTCTAAAGATGAAAACTTTGAAAATCACAGAGGCCGACTGCATGAAGTCTTCGGCGTCTTTGCGAACGAAGGCGGCGCCGTCGAATTCATGAAGGGCGGCGACGTACTCGTGAAGGGCCGCGACAAACATCATCTTGTGAGCGCCCTCACCTCCGCCTCGACCCTGGGCATTCTCGATCCCTTGAAGTCCGGCGAAATCACGTTCACGGCTGGAACCGACGTGAACCGGATCTGGGGCTGGTCCGACAGCTATGACGGCGACACGCCCATTACCGTCGAAAACGGGGAAGCTCTTTTCAATAACCTGGGCAAGCTCAACGACAACGCCTTCGTAGACATGAAGGGGCAAATTGAGGATTACCTCAAGAAAGCGACGGGCACGGGAACCACGACCGAACAGCACCTGCGCGGTTCGATTCTCGCCGCCAATGGTTCTAACATCACCGTTCAGGACACTGCCGACGGTTGGCTCGACATCCGCGGCGACGTCGTCGCGGCCGTGAAGAACGGCGATGGTGCGGGGTCCAATACTTTCGTTGCACAGGACGAAGATTTGAGCGACGGCGTACATGCGAACTCCATGGCCGGCACCGTCACGCGCGCCACGGTCAATCTGACGCTTTCGCACGAAAAATCCACCCTGGTCGGGAACGTCTATGAACGTCACCGCGTCGGGGACGGGGAAGCCGTACAGAAAGAGACGAGCGGAGGTGCCTCAGCCATCGAGCAATATCAGTCGTTTAAAGACTGGCAGGACGAACAGTACGAAAAGGAAAGCCTTTCGCTCGGCGGCACGGTCAACCTGAGCATCTCCACCGGCGCCGTTTGGTATCCGACGAAGGACTGGAAGGGTTGGAACTACGACTTCCTGTATCAGGAATTCTTCAACGAAACCGGCGACAACGAATACGGCACCGTCAACGAAGGGTACAAATACTACGACACGTCCGACCAGTACAACCTGCACGTCAAAGCCGAGAACGGAAGTTACGAGCCCGCGAACCAACCGGTCCCGGCGGATGGAGAATCTGTTGATTCGGGAAAGATCAACGATCTTGATCTCCTCGACGGTCTCAAAGAAGGGGAGGTCCCCGGCTCCATCGAAGTGGCGAACGAAAAGCCCAGGGATGACCAGGGGCAGCAAACCTACAAGACGGTCCACGGCGGCGTCTATCACTTGACCCTGAACGGCGGCACGGTGGACCTCTCCTACCTGCGCCGTAACTTCAAGATGTCGACGGCTCAGGAAGACCTCGGCGTGATCGCCCCGAACGAAACGATTGACGTCAAGGGCCCCGAAGCGGTCGACGTCAAGAAGTTCCGCGTTCAGGCGCTCGACGGGGAATCGGGCAACTTCCGCATCTACGCGAAGGATGCGACGCACCACGACCTCGTGATCGTCGACGAAATGCGCAACGCTCAGAACGACAAGCTTGAAGGTAAAGCCTTCGACCTCAACCTCGTCCTCTGGAACGACGGCATCGGCGACGAGCACAAGCTCACGATCAACCCCGACGACAAGAGCACCTACATCCAGGTGGCCCGCGTTCCGGACTCGGTGAACGTCACCGCCGAATCCTACGGCGAAGGCCGCACGACCTACACGGTCTACCGCGTCGAGAAGGACGAAAAGACGGAAGGGACGGACGGAAAGCTCGGCTACAACGAAGGAAGCTACACCTACGATCAGGGACTCGACTGGCACGACCGGAACGTCAACTGGTTCATCACGGGTGAAGCGGAAAACCGGGAGGACATGGCCGTCGTCGGCACGACGGAACTCGCCGCCAATTTGGGCTACCTCATGGCGACCACGATGGAAACCCTGCGCGACCGCCGCGGCGAAATGACCTTCAACGGCACGAAGGAAGACGGCTGGTGGGTGCGCTACACGCACGACCGCTTCGGTCTCGAAGGATTCACCGCCGAGACCGACGGCTTCCAGTTCGGTTACGAATGGATGAAGCCCGAAGACGAAGGCCGGCTCTTCCGCGGCGCCGCGCTCGACGTCGCGCAGGGCGACGTCGACTACGACCGCATGTCGGGCCAATCCGAAGCCGATCGCTACCGTCTGAGCGCCTACCAGACCTACGTCGGCAACAACGGTGTCTACTACGACGCCGTGCTGCGTGCGGGCTGGTACGACGCCGAGACGAACGTCGCCTACACGCGCGACAACGGCACCGTCTACGACATGCGGGGCAACTTCGACTACTGGGCCGCGGCGGCGTCCTTTGAAGCGGGCCACCGCTTCGAGTCGTCGAGCGCCTGGTGGATCGAGCCGGAAGTCCAGTTGCAGTACACCTACATCACCGACTACGACTACAAGACGAACCACGGCATCCGCGTCGACACGGACGACACGCAGAGCCTGATCGGACGCTTCGGCGTGCGCATGGGCAAGGTCTTGACGTCGGACGCCGGCCGCCACATGAGTGTGTGGGCGGGTGCGGACGTCTTCCACGAGTGGCTGGGCGACCGCGACGGCACGATGACGGGCATCGACGAAACGGTGCGCTACGACATCTCGGGCGACGACACCTGGTGGGACACCGTCTTCGGCATGACCTGGGAAACGGGTCCGGATTCCCGCCTCTGGGCGGCCGCGAAGCATGACTTCGGCGGCGATAAGGAAAACACCTGGACCGTCAACGTCGGCGCAACCTGGAACTTCTGATTTCCGATCGTCTGACTGAGCAGAGCGCCCGCATCAAAACCGGGCGCTCTTTTTTCACCCGTACACACCCGCAACACAAGGAGAAATCCCTCATGCGCTACCCCATCGCCATCGAACCCGGAGACGAAACCCACGCCTTCGGCGTCATCGTCCCGGACCTCCCCGGCTGTTATTCCGCGGGCGACACGCTCGAAGAGGCGCACGCCAACGCCAAGGAATCGGCCGAACTCTGGCTCGAAGCCGTGCTCGAAGACGGAGGCTTCGTTCCGCAACCCCTCTTCCCCGAAAGTCCTCCTCCAAGAACATCCGGAATGGGCCGACTGGCTTTGGTCCTCCGTGGAGGTGGCCGTTCCGGGCGAATCCGACCGTAGCGGCCGAGGGACCTAACCCTCCAATTCACCTCCGACACCGCCCCGACACGCCGGCCCCCGCCCCCGCTCCCTCACGGGAAAATTCAAAGCAAAGCCAAACGGAGGCTCGCCCGCACGACGCCTTCGCAATTCACTCGTTCCTTCGCGACGTTCTCCCCAGTGATCCTTGACCCCCGCCCGCAAAGACCGCCCGTCCCCGCCTGATAAAATGTCCCCCATCCACGACGACGGCCCGCCCGACTCTCCGCCGCCGCAAAAAGAAAGGACACCGTCATGAACTTCAAACCGCTCGCCCCGTACTATCCGGAACTCTCCGCCCTCGGAGAGCACTGCGAAGACCTGTTCCGCGACCGTCACTTCCGCGAGAGCGTCCAGGGGATGCGGCAGTTCGCCGAAGGCGTCCTCAAGACGGTCTTTCGCGTTCAAGATGACGACGAGGGCCTCGGCGCCCTCATGCGCCGCGACGACTTCGCGATCGTCGTCCCCCGCAAAACCGCGGCGAGCTTTTCGCTCCTGCAGCGCTACGGCAACAAGGCCTCGCACTTTCAGGTGAACGACCTCCTCACCTCCGTCCCCTACGAGCGGCACTACGAAATCCGCACGAAGGAGGACGCGGAGACCTGTCTTCGCCACGGCTACGACATCGCCCGCTGGCTTCTCTCCTGCCGGGATCCGTCCGCCCCCTACCCCGACTTTCAGCCGCTTGAAACCGTGCGCACGAACGCCAAGGGCGAGAAGCGAAAGATCGTCTTCGACAGACATCAGGAAGAGGCGATCGGCCTTCAAAGCGGACGCCACCTGGTGCTCGCCCCTCCGGGCTGCGGAAAAACCGAGATTCTGACGGAGCGCGTGCGCCGCGCCCTCGAATCGGGCGTCGCGCTCACCGACATGCTCTGTCTCACGTTCACGAACCGCGCGGCCCGCGGCATGCAGGAGCGAATCGTCGAGAACTTTCCCGAGCGCAGCATGGGAGAGCTCTACGTCGGAAACCTCCACCGCTTCTGCTCGAAACTCTTGTTCGAGAGCGAAGCCGTTCCCGAAACCGCCACCATCCTCGACGAAGACGACGCGCGCGAAGTGATCGACTCGCTCGCCCGAGAACGCCTCCTCGAAGACCGCCCGCCCGCGTCGGAAGGGCTTCCCCTTCCGGAAGATCCCCTCCCCGGCTTCGTCGCCGACTTCATTCAGCAGCGCGCGGCGGAACTCCTGCAGAGGAACCGCGGCTTTCCCGAGGAGACGATCCAGCAGTCGCCCGCGCCGGAAGTGAACCAAAGGAATTTTAAACTCCTCGCCGCCTTCGGACTCGTCGCGTACGACGAAAACCGCAATCCGAAGATGGACGAGGACCGCGTCGACACGATCGCCCGCGACTACCTCGCCTACAAGGAGTCGCAGGAGTTGCTCGACTTCAATGACCTACTTTTGAAAGCTTGGCTCTTTTTGACGGACAAGCGCTCCTTCGTGAAACGCTACCCCTGGATTCAGGTGGACGAAGTGCAGGATCTTTCGCCCCTGCAGCTCGCGATCGTCGAGCGGCTTTGGGACGAGAAGCAGCCGTTAAGCGTCTGCGTCTTCTTCGGGGACGAACAGCAGGCGATCTTCTCCTTCATGGGCGCAAAGCTCGACCGACTTCGGGCCTTGAGCCGCACGCATGCAGTGCATCATCTGCACCGAAACTTCCGTTCGCCCTCCTACCTCCTGGACCTTTTCAACCAGTTCGCCGTCAGCGAGCTCGACGCCGATCCCGCGCTCCTCCCGCGCGCCGAAAAGGTTTCGGAAAAGCCCAAGGGAGCGCTTCGGCTTCTCGCCGCCTGCGACGCGAAGGACCAGATCGAGCTTTTGAGCGAGCTTGCCCTCCGCGCGCCCGAGGGCGAGACGACGGCCGTACTCGTGCCTTCGAACGCGATGGCCGACACCCTGAGCGACCGCCTCAAGGAAAAGAAGGTCGAGCACTTCAAGATTTCGGGCAGCGACCTCTTCCGCATGAATGTTTTGAAGACCGCCAAGGCCTACCTCGGAATCCTGAAGGACGACTTTCAGACGGCTCCGTGGGCGCAGCTCATCTCGCGCCTCACGCGAAAGGACACGACGTTGAAGCGCATCCGCGACTATCTCGCGCGCAAATTCCCCGACTACGGTCTTCTTCCTTCGGACCTGCTTCACTATTCGGCGGAAAATCCCGAAGAGCCCATGAGTCTGCTCGACGACTTCACGCGGGCCTATTGGGGAGAGCTCGTCGTCTTCGACACGGAAACGACGGGGCTTGAAGTGGGGCTCGACGACGTCATCCAGATCGCGGCCCGCAAACTCCGGGGCGGCCGCTGTGTGGACACGCTCACGCTCTTTCTGAAGACCGAGCGCGAGATCCCGAAGATGCTCGGCAACATTCCGAACCCGATGGCGGAGGTGTACGAAGCCGAGAAGGCCCGCGGATCGCTCCTTCCTCCCGTCCTCGCCTTCAAGAAGTTCCTCGCCTTCGTGGGCGACGCCCCGGTCGTCGGGCACAACGTCGAGTACGACGTCAACATCGTGAACGCCCAGTACGCGGTCCTGAAGGACCGGATGAAGAAGGCCTTCGACGACGGAGTCGACGTCTCCGCCCTCCCGCGCGCCTACGCCCGCGGGGAGCTCTTGAAGCGCTACGACACGCTTCGCCTCTCCTATGCCTTGGAGCGCGTCATCTGCCGCGAAAAGGGTTTGAAGCGCCTGCCGTCCCACAAACTCAAGGACCTCATCCGCATCCTCGGGGTCGAGGGCGTGAATTCGCACAAAGCCGACGACGACGTCGCCGCCACCGAAGGGCTTTTGGCGCACTTCTACGAGCTCGCTCGCCCCCTCGTCGAAAAGCAGAGAAAGTTTCTGCTCCGGCCTTCGATCCGCAACATGTCGCAGACCTTGCGAAACGCCCTTTCGGAAATCTACGAAGAGCACCGAAACCTGAGCTACCGCCCGCAGTCCCCCGAAGACCCGGCGATTCTCGTGCAGGTGCTGCGCGAATTCATCGAGAGCCTGCCGAACCACACGGAAGTGCAAGACCAGATCGACGAGATCAGGAAGAAGCTTCCGCTTCTCTACGCCTATCTCGACCGCGTGCTGATCGAAAAGGAGAAGAGCCGGACGCTCTACGCGCAGCTGCAGCGCTATCTCGTCCATATCAATTCGCTCAAGGAAGCGGACCTCTGCTCGAGCGACGTCGTGCGCGACCGCGTCTTTCTCTCGACCGTCCACAAGGCCAAGGGCCTCGAATTTGAGAACGTCGTCATCGCCGACGCCCGCGACGGCGTCTACCCCTTCTTCAAGAGTTCCACCCCCGAAGCCAAAGAGGAGGACGCGCGCAAATTCTACGTCGCGCTCTCGCGCGCGAAAAAGACGATCACGATCACTTGGCCCCTTGAGAACGACTGGGGCTACCCATGCCGGGAGTCGCCCTTTTTGGCGGGGATCCGCGAGGACTTCGTGCGGGTAACGGAAAGCGACGTGCTGCGGGACGACGGGGTCAGAGAGCCTCCCGACCGTTTCGAGAATCCCGACGAAGACGATCCGCCCTTCTGACGAGCCGCCCGCCTCCCGGGGACTCCCGCGCGCACGCTGATCCGCCCCGCCGCGCACGAAAAAACCCCGGCGGGGCGTTTTCCGTCGGGGTGCAGGAATCGGCACGAACTCAGCGCTTTCATTCCGGATTGAACTCTTCGTCGTAACGGAGGAGGAACTTCACGAGTTCAGGATTGCGGTGCGACCACCAAAAGTCCGCGGGCGTGTCGAGCGGGCGCAGGCTCTCCAAGTCCTCCTTCGAGAGCGAAAAGTCGAAGACCTCGAGATTCGCCTTCATGCGGTCGACGTGCGTCGTCATCGGATCGCGACGATCCCGCGCCCGATCGGATATCGGGATCATCCACGCGCTCTACGCCGACCTCAACCACCTCGAGGTCGTCCGGGTTCTCGACGGGTGGCAAAGCAAAAATGAACCCGCGGTCTACGCCAAGCCCCATGCGGGGCCGCGCCCCGCGGTCGAAGGCGCTTCTACCGTTCCCGTCGTCTTCGGCGACTGAGCGCCGACACGAACGAACAGGAAGCGCCACAGGGAAAAGCCCGCTCGGGGCAGGCTCCTTCCCGGAGCAAAGTCGATCACAGTTCCCGAACCTTATACCTCGAACGAGTCGCCTTGCGTATTCGGAAGGTCTTCCCGACAGTCCTCTGCGGCGGTGACAACGGTACCGACCCACTCGTCGTCTACGTCTCGGCTCATAGGGACTTTCCCGATCAACCGCTCCAAACACGTCAAGTTTTGTCTTTTCGCAAATTACGCGCGTAAGTCCGCGAAAGAGAATCGACCCGTGCGGACGTCTCAACCGCCCGCGCGGACAACTACAGCAAAAAGGAGATTCCCTCATGCAAACCAAGCTTTCCGTCGCTCTTGCCGCGACTCTTGCAGGTTTCGCTCTCAACGCCCAGGCCGCCAACGTCGAGGTTTACGGCCTCATCGACACGGGCCTCAACTATCAGCACGTCGACAGCGACCGTGCCGGTGAGGACGACATCTCGAAATTCCAGATGAAGTCCTCGCAGTCCACCCCGAACCGCTGGGGGCTTCGCGGAACCGAAGAAATCGGCCCGGGCCTCAAGGTGGGTTTCGTGCTTGAAAGCCAGTTCGGAAGCGACGACGGCACGCTCACGAGCGGTCGGCTCTTCCACCGCGCCGCGCAGGTGATGCTGATGTCGGACGACTACGGCACGCTCGTCCTCGGCCGCTCCGGCATGCTTAGAAGCGGCTTCGGCACGACCGGGATCTGGGGCGTGAAGGTGAACCCCTTCAGCAACTCCTGGGGCGACTACATGATCGGGTCGAAATACATCATGCCGGGCGGCTTCAAGCCGGGCGACAACACGATCACCTATCAGTCCCCCGTCTGGTCGGGCCTGCAGCTGCACGCCCAGTATTCGAACCAACTTGACGCCGCCGGCGCCGAGGACTGGGAAGAAGAAGGCAAGAACAGCACCGACCGTCAGTGGGCCTTGGGCGCCACCTACACGGGCGGTCCCGTGCACGTCTCCGCCGTGCTCGACTCGGTTCTCTACGGCCGCGCCTACGACAAGGACGGCAATCTCCTCGGTTACGATCCCGACGATTCGCTCACCTTCAGCCTCGCCGCGACCTATGACTTCGGCTTCATGAAGCTCTTTGCTTCGGGCATGTACTTCTCCGACATGCTTGCGAGCGAATTCCAGGGTCACGGCGACATGCAGTCGCTCAAGGGTGGAAACGGCGTCTCCTACAAGGGCTACAGCCTGCAGTTGGGCACCACGGTCCCGGCCTGGGGCGGCACGGTGAAGGCCAACGTGGGCTGGATGGACGCCAAGGTTGACCATCGCTACGCGACGGACGCCGACAAGTATCTCGACACCGACCGCATCGGCTTCTCGCTCGGCTATGTCTATCCGCTCTCGAAGAAGGCGGAACTTTACGTGGGCGCCGGCGTCACGAAGGACAGCGCCAACACGAAGGACGGTACCGACTCGGTCGACCCGATCGCCTACGAAGTGCTCTCGGGTCTCCTGGTCCGCTTCTGATCGATCGACAGGTTGCGCACGCTCCTCCCCCGCATGCGCAACCGCCAAGGTCTTTTCCATTCCACCCCGCACCGACTCCGTCGGCCGCGGGGTTTATCTTGTTCGCCGGCATGGGAATCGTCGAAGTTCTCCCGCGCCCCCGCCCTCCTCGTCAGACCGAAGTCGTCCAACGTTTCCTTTCCCGCCGGGCCTTTTTCGTAAAACCGCAAACGACAAAACCTCCCGCACCGCTCGGACGCGGAAGGCTTTCGCCCCGTTACCGTTGAAAGACTCCCGTGCCGCCCGCCCCCTCGTCAGCCCGGAGTCGTCAAACGTTCCCCTTCCCGCCGGGCTTTATCGCAATACCGCAGCCGACTCAACCTCCCGTCCCGCTCGGACACGGAAGATTTTCGCCGGGGAATCTCCGAAGTTCTCCCGCATCGCCCGACCTCCTCGTCACACCGAATTCGTCCGGTGTGCCCTTTCCCGCTGGCCCATTCTTGCGCCCCGGACAAAACGAAGCCTCCCGCATCGCTCGGACACGGGAGGCTCCACTCACCTCAAAAAGCAATCAAACTCAGGCGGTTGCGGCGTTCTTGCCGGCGATGCGTCCGAAGAGGAGGCAGTCAACGATCGACACCGTGCCGAGGCGCACCATGCCGTGCACGCCGCCGCAGATTTCGCCCGCGGCGTAGAGGCCCGGAATGAGCTTCAGATCGTTGCCGATCACTTCGGCCTTCGGCGTTATGGCGAGACCGCCCATCGTGTAGTGGACGCGCGGCCAGAGGCGAATCGAATAGAACTTGCCCTGATTCACCTTCGTGTCGTCGAAGATCTTCGCGTTGAAGGCCGGATCCTTCTTCGCCTTCACGGCTTCGTTCCACGTCTTGAGAGACGCCATGAAGGCGTCCTTCGGGATCTTGTGGAAGTCGGCCAAGGCTTCTGCCGAATCAAAGGTCTTGACGACACCCTTTTCAAGGCCCGTCTTCAAGGCTTCCGCGGGAACGTGGCCGACGTTGTCGACGCTCACCGCCAACACAGCGGGATGTCCCGTCGCGACGATCGCGTCGGAGCGGACCTTGCGGTTGCCCGTTTCGTTCACGAAGCGCTTCCCGGTTTCCGGGTCGACCATGAAGCCGTAGCCCACGACCGCCTCGACGATCTTCGGCGCCACGCCGAAGCCCTTTTCATCGGGCGAGGTCCAGGGACCGAGCTGAATCCAGTCCATCTGAATGTCGGTCGCGCCGATGCGCTGCGCCGCCATCAGGGCGTCGCCCGTGGCGCCGGGCTGGTTCGTCGATTCGAGCTGCGGCCCGAGGCGCGGGTCGTGCAGCTTGCGAAGTTCCACGTTCTGCGAGAAGCCGCCGCCCGCCAGGACGAGGCCCTTCTTCACGCGGACGCGAACGTTCTTGCCGCTCTTTTCGTCCGGGAACTTGTAGCCTTCCGTGATCACGGCACCGGCGACGCGGCCGTTTTCAACGATGATGTCAACGAGGCGCGTGCGGTTCTGAACCTTGACGCCGAGGCTCTTCGCCTTTTCCACGAGAGGCTTCACGAGCTGCGCGCCGTTTCCCTTCATATAGGCGGCGCTGCGGGGCACCGAGTGGCCGCCGTGGAAGGCGAGGCGGTCGAACTTCACGCCGATCACGTCGCGCACCCATTCGTAGGTCGGAAGCGCATTGTCGGCCACCACGCGGGCGAGTTCCTCGTGCACGAGGCCGCCGCCCGACTTCAGCATGTCGCGGTAGAGCTGGTCGGCCGAGTCCTTGACGCCCGCGGCCTTCTGCAGGTCGCTTCCCGGCGCGGCGATGCCGCCGCCGCAAAGCGCGGAGTTGCCGCCCAACACCACCATCTTTTCAATGAGGAGCGTATCGGCCCCGGCCGTGCGGGCTTCGATCGCGGCGCAGAGGCCCGCGTAGCCCGAACCCACGACGAGGACGTCGCATTCGCGGTCCCAGGAAGCGGGAGCTTCCGCCGCATGCGCGGCGTGGGCGGCGCCCGCCATCAGGCCGGCGCCCGCGAGTCCGAGGACGTTTCGACGGGAAAACTTGTCCATGTTTCTCTCCTTATGTGGTCAGTGAACAGTTCATTGTCGAACCAAGTCTTACGCGCGTAATTTGACGGTGCGCAAACAGTGTCGACGAAGGACGTGTCTCCGCCTTCTCCCGCACGCCGTCCTGAACGTCATTGCGCGTCGTCAAGAGAGAAAACGAAGAAGGACGAGGATGGGAAACCGCCGCGGCGCTTCTCCTTTCGCACCAATCGACAGTATCATTCGTTTTGATGATAAGAATGACAGGAAGATGTTCTCATGCCCCGAACCAAACCGATTCCGCCTGCTGAAGACTGCCTCACGGCCTTCGAGGAAGACGCCTCGGAGACCACGGCACAGACCGTGTGCGCCTTCCTCAACACGGGCGGCGGACGGATCTTCTTCGGCGTCACGGAGGAAGGCGCCGTTGCAGGTATCGAGAATCCCGACCGCGTGACGGAATCCGTCCTCGAGCAGATCAACCGTGACGTCCGCCCCGAGGCAACGGCGTTTTGCCGCGTGCACACGATCGAGGTCGACGGTTGCGCCGTCGTGGTGCTCGAGGTCCTTGAAGGGAGCCTGCCGCCCTACTACGCAACACGCACGAAAGAGAACGGCAAAAAGGAAACCGCCTGCTGGCTGCGGAAAGGAAAAAGAAACGTCAAGGCCACAGACGAAGACGTTCGCCGCCTTCACGAAAAGGGCGATCCGACGCCGCAAGAGCTTCTCCCCTCGCCCCGACAGACTCTGACTTTTGGCGGGGCCTCGGTCCGCTTCGCCGCCGCGGGGATCGACTTCTCTGCGGAGCGGTTTGCTGAACTCGGACTCACGAACCCTTCGGGCTTTTTCACGAATCTGGCGCTTTGGCTCTCCGATCAATGCCGGATCGAAACGAAGGTCGCCTTCTTCGCCGGGCTGGACAAGGCTTCCGCCGTCAAGGCCGTTCATACCTTCACGGGGACGATCCTCCATCAGTACGCCGACATCTTGGAGTGCCTTGAAAAACAACTCGGCTCCCCCCGTGTAACCACAGAGGGATACCCGCGCAACGCCGCGGCGTACTGCCCCGAGGCGGCCTTGCGGGAGACTTTGATCGACTTTTTCGCGCACCGCGACTTTGGTTTTCCCGCCCCGGCCACGGTGAGCGTCTTTTCCGATCGAATGGAGTTTCTCTCCTTCGGAGTTCCGCTTCCCGAAACCGATCCCGAGTTGCTGCGACTGGGCGCTCCGCTCTCCCGCAATCCCAAACTCGCAGGCATTCTCTCCGGGCTTTTTACAGGCGGACGCTACGGACTCGGACTGCCGGAGAAATTCACGAGCTATGCGGCCTGCGGACTCGAGCCCAAGATCACTGCTTTTTCGATGGCGTTGCTCATCACGCTCCCGAAAATCACGCCTCGCCCGGAGAATCTCGGCACGTCGGAACGCAGGATTCTGGATTTTCTGGAACGCAACGGTCCCTCCAAGCGTGCGGAGATTCAGGACCATCTCGGGAAGTCCTACGGGCTCGTGATCGGCGCGCTCAACGCCATGGAGAAGAGGAACCTCATAGCGCGCGAAGGAGGCGGGCGGCATACGCGCTATCGGCTGCGCTGACGAGGTTCGTACGGCCCCCCGCCGTCTTATCACAACTCAAACGCCCTTCGAGTTGTGGTAAACGGGCTAATAACAACTGAAAGGCCCTTTCAGCAAGAACTACGCCTGGAACCCTCGCCTTTATGAGGCGGGGAGGAAGGGCGCCCTCGCCTTTCATGCC
>ERZ772805.904-NODE-904-length-28867-cov-60.374705_pt1 | contig 28867 bp, 26 predicted proteins | sample MGYA00511344_ERZ772805 | MGnify/ENA primary metagenome ERZ772805 (study PRJEB29015, sample SAMEA2737730) | human gut metagenome | biome: human gut; feature: human-associated habitat; material: faeces | place: China | collected 2012 ...
GCCCGCAGGCGGCAAAAAAGAGCCCAGTGGGCTCTTTTTTAGTGTTCGGGTCCCATCCTGTAGGAATGTCTAATGTGGTAGCTGTTTCATGCAACCCGTACGGGAATCGAACAGCACGGCCCTGCGCAGCAGGGTAAGCAATCAGCCCAGTGGGCTCTTTTTTAGTGCCCCGGGTTGCGGCTCCCAGCATCCGCGTGTGCCTTGGGCGGCACGTGCGTCTTGCTGGCCGCTGCCCCAACAACTCCTCCCTGCATCGGCCACTGGCCGTGGTCGTCGTTGTTGCAGGTCCCATCCTGTAGGAATGTCTAATGTGGTTGCGGCCGCTGCATTCGCTCGGGGGATTTTTAATTTGACCCGCACGGGAATTGCAGCTGAGCTGACCGCCGCCAGCGAGCAAAGACTTCCCCCGGTCGGGGGAAGATGTCGCATAGCGACAAAAAGGGGAGTACAGGGAAGCGAAGCTGGGGCCGTGGTCAGTGGGATGCGAACGCCGCTCCAAGGCGTGAAGCATACGCTGGGAACCATAACCCGAGACAGGGCGGCGGCGCGCCTTCATCTTGAATACCACATGCCATTTTATGGATAAAAAGCCCGGCAAGGGAACACGTTCAGGTGCTCTTCTGCCGGGTTTTTCTGCATTTTCCGTAAATTTCCGGCCTGAAATAGTAACAAAATTGTGTCAATGTGACATCAATCCTCCATTTTTAACCGCGAAAATTGACTTGCACACCAAAAACTCTGGAATATTCTAGCACTTTCCATATAAATTCATGACAAAGTTTGGTAGAAATAATATCTTATATACAGGCTGCACTTACGTTACAATACAGATGATATTTCAATTGTACGAGCAGAAGGGAGGAAATGGAGTCCACAAGGGCGGTTTTCAATCACGAGTACAGGCCGGTGGCGGATGCAGCGTGCAGTTTTTGCATCATCTGCTCCCATCGCCTGATGCTTAGAACGGGAGGATGTCAATGGAAGTCTTTTTGCAAGCACTGGTAAACGGGATCCTGCTGGGCGGTTTCTACTCCCTGATGGGTATGGGCCAGAACATCATTTTCGGTGTTATGAACATCGTCAACTTCTGCCACGGCGAAATGTTGATGGTGGGCATGTACATCACCTATGTTCTGTATACCTACTTTGGGGTGGACCCCTATGTAGCCCTTCCCATCGTCGCAGTGCTCATGTTCGGTCTGGGTGCGCTGATCCAGTCCACTCTGATCACCCCTTCGCTCAAGACCAAGAGCTTTACGAACCTGCTGTTCCTCACCGTCGGTCTGGGCCTGCTGCTCACCAACGGCGCTCTGGTCATCTTTGGTTCCACCTATTATAAGATCATTACCCCTTATTCGCAGACCTATATCCCGCTTGGCCCGGTCACCATTGCGCTGCCGCGTCTGGTCAGCTTCCTGATCCTGATCGTGGTTGCCATTGCACTGTTTGCCTTCCTCAAGTATTCCACCACCGGCAAGCAGATCCGCGCCGTATCCCAGAATCCCATCGGTGCCGAGGTCGTGGGCATCAACGTCAAGAAAATTTACATCCTGACCTATGGTCTGGGCGTTGCTCTGGCCGGTATTGCCGGCTCTCTGCTGACCCAGTTCTACACCATCTATCCCACCGCAGGCGCAAGCTTCGGCTTCCGCGCACTGATCGTCGTGGTCGTGGGCGGTCTGGGCTCCATCCCCGGCGCATTCTTCGCCGGTATTTTCCTGGGCCTGCTGGAGCAGATGAGTGCATTGTTCATCAGCCCGTCCTACAGTGATATGATCGTGTTCGTCACCTTCATCATCATTCTGGTCGTGCGTCAGGTCATGATTCTGAGGAGGCGATAAGATGGATACCAGAAAAGCAGTTAAAACCTATCACCGCAATCTGGCGATCGTTCTGGCTATCATCGTCGCCATCTTCGCAGCGATCCCGCTGGTCGTGGATAAACCTTACATCATCAACATTTTCGTTCTCACCTTCTATATGTCCACCCTGTCCATGGCATGGAACATTCTGGGCGGCATCACCGGCCAGAACTCGCTGGGTCTGGCCGCTTACATGGGTCTGGGTGCCTATGTGTGCTGTCTGGTGGTCACAAAGACGGGCATGAACCCCTGGGTGGCCGCTGTGCTGGATATGCTCGTTGTGGGCGTTGTGGCCGGTGTCATCTTCTTCCCCAGCCTGATCCTGCGCGGCCCCTACTTCACGCTGGTGTCCATCGCATTTGCCGAGTCCATCCGTCAGTTCATCATCAACTCGGAGTTTTTCGGCCGCGCATCCGGTGTGGGCCTGCCCTTCGGCAAGGACTCCTTTGCGCAGTTCCGCTTTACCAGCAAGGTGCCGTACTACTACATCGGCTTCATCATGATGGTGGGCGTTTACCTCATCATGAAGAAGATCGGCCGCTCCAAGCTGGGCTTTGCGCTGCGCACCATCCGCGAGGATGAGGACGCAGCCGCCGCCATCGGCATCAACCCCACCAAGTACAAGGTCATTGCCGTTGTCATTTCGGCTATCATTGCCGGTCTGGTCGGCTTCTTCTACGTCAGCTACATCCGCTACATCGACCCCGATATTATGATCCAGTCCAAGTCCACTGAGATCGTGCTGCCGGCAGTCGTGGGCGGCGCTGCCTACATCGAAGGCCCGCTGATCGGCGGCCTCATCATGATCCCGCTGAGCGAACTGCTGCGTGCAAACTTTGCCGCCATCCTGCCCGGCATCAACATGCTGATGTACGCCATCGTGCTGATCGTGGTCATCCGCTTCCGTCCGTCCGGTATTCTGGGCTGGTACATGAACTCGAAGGTCAAGACCTTTATCGATGAAAAGATCCTCAAAAAGCCGTCTCTGGACGTGCTGGAAGAGTATGAGCTGATGGCAGACAAGGGAGGGAAGTAATCATGGCAGAAAAGCCTATTATTGAAGTCCAGGGCCTGACCAAGCGGTTCAAGGGTCTGACCGCCGTGCATGATGTTTCTTTCTCGGTGGAGAAAGGCTCCATCACCGGCATGATCGGCCCCAACGGTGCTGGTAAATCCACCACCTTCAACATGATCTGCGGCTACTACCCGCCCACCGAAGGCAAGATCTTCTACAATGGTGAGGACATCACCAACAAAAAGGCGTATGAGTACACCAACATGAAGATCGCCCGCACCTTCCAGATCATGAAACCTCTGAAGAACCTGAGCGTTCTGGATAACGTCACCGCCGCCGCCTACTTCGGCCACGCCGGTGCAAAGAGCGAAAAAGAGGCCAAGGAGCGCGCCATGGAGGTGCTGCACTTCACCGGCCTGTACGAAAAGCGTCATGTGATCTCCAAGGACATGGGCACGCCGGACCAGAAGCGTCTGGAGATGGCCCGCGCTCTGGCTACCAAGCCCGAAGTGCTGTTTCTGGACGAGAACATGGCAGGCTTGAACCCGGCTGAGACCGAAGAGGCCATCCAGCTGATCCGCAAGATCAACGAGTCCGGTGTCACCATCCTGCTCATCGAGCACATCATGAAGGCGGTCGTGAGCCTGTGCGAGAAGGTCATCGTCCTTCACCACGGCGAAAAGATCGCTGAGGGCACGCCCGAGCAGGTCATGAACGATCCTTACGTCATGGAGGTGTACCTGGGCACCAAAAAGGAGGGCGCAAGTGCTTAAAGTTGAAGGTCTGAACGCCGGTTACGGCTCTGTGAACATCCTGTGGGACATCGGCTTTGAGGTGAAGGATGGCGAGATCGTTGCCATCCTTGGCTCCAACGGTGCCGGTAAGACCACCATGGTGCGCACCATCACAGGCATGGTCAAGGCCAGCTCCGGCAAGGTGGAGTTCAACGGGGAGGACCTCTCCGGCAAAAGCTCCCGCGTTATTCTGGACAGCGGCATCGTGCAGGTGCCGGAAGGCCGTCAGCTCTTTACCGAGATGACCGTGCTGGAAAATCTGGAACTGGGTGCATTCAATAAGGAGACCAAGGCGCATTTTGCAGAAAATCTGGAAAAGTGCTATAACTGGTTCCCCAAACTGCGCGAGCGCGCAAAGCAGGCTGCCGGCACCCTGTCCGGCGGCGAGCAGCAGATGGTGGCCGTGGCCCGTGCGCTGATCGGTATGCCCAAGCTGCTGATCCTGGACGAGCCCAGTCTGGGCCTTGCCCCCAACATCGTGGATGACATTCTGGAAGTGGCCAAGACCATGGTGAAGAATGACGGCATCTCGGTGCTGCTGGTGGAGCAGGATATCACCAAAGCCCTTGCAGCGGCTGACCGCGGCTATGTCATCGAGAATGGCCGCGTGGCACTGGAAGGCACCGCCGCCGAGCTTTCGGCAAACGAGCACGTCAAGAAGGCGTACCTCGGCATTTGATTTTGGAAACTGGATGTCCGGCGGGCACTACTTCACACGGTGCGGCGGGGCATCTCGGATTAACAAGCTGTTTTTACAAACAGAATTGGAGGACAATTATGAAAAAGATCTCTCGTAGAAGCTTCCTGAAGGCATCCGCTGTTCTGGGCAGCGCAGCTGCTCTGACCGCCTGCGGCGGCTCTTCCGCTTCCACCAGCACTGCAGCATCTACCAGCACCGCAGCATCCGGCAGCACTGCAGCAGCCAGCGGTGATACCATCAAGATCGGCACCATCTACGCAATGTCCGGCGGCAACGCAGCCATCGGCGAGAACATCCTGCGCGGCATCGATTTTGCAGTGGACGAGATCAACAAGGCAGGCGGCGTGAACGGTCAGATGCTGGAAGTTGTCCGCGGTGACCACGCAGGCGACGCAGCTACCGGTAAGTCTGAGGCAGAGCGCCTGATCACTCAGGAAGGTGTCAACGTCATCATGGGCTGCCATATGTCCGTTGTTACCGAGGTCGTGGCTCAGGTCTGCCAGCAGTACGGCATCCCCATGATCACCGCTATCTCCACGCTGGACCGTCTGACCGACGAGGACCACAAGGACTACGATTACTTCTTCCGTCTGTGCCCGCTGAACTCCGTCTACGTGGAAGATATGCTGAAGTATCTGCAGGACTCCAAGGAGCAGACCGGCAACGAGATCAAGAAGGTCGCCATCTTCACCGATAAGGCTGCCATCGGTCAGGAGCTGATCCGCTGCGTCAACCTGTTCGCACCGGATTACGGTCTGGATGTTGTGGCCGAAGTGGACTACAGCTCCAACGCTACCGACCTGTCCTCTCAGGTCCTGGCTCTGAAGCAGGCTGATCCCGATGCCATCCTGTGCGACTCCTACATCGGCGACGCTACTCTGTTCGTCCAGACCCTGAAGGAGCAGAACTACAAGCCCAAGATGATCGTTGCCAAGGCCAACGGCTTCACCGATCCTTCCTTCATCCCGAACCTGGGCGCATCCGCAAACGGCGTGGCTTCTGTTGTCGAGTTCAACCCCGACCTGACCAACGGCGTGGAGATCAACGAGGACTTCAAGAAGGTCTACAACGTCAACATGAACGGTCACTCTGCTGAGTCCTACACCGTTGTGTGGCTGTTCAAGACCGCCATCGAGAAGGCCGGCTCCACCGACGGCGCCGCTGTCCGCGACGCTCTGGCAGAGCTGTCCATCGACGGTGCATTTGAGGGCGGCCGCAAGATCGTTCTGCCCTACTCCAAGATCGAGTTCGCTCCCGAGTACGAGATCGGCGGCGCAAAGCACTACCGTGACAACACCTACGCTTCTGTTGCAATCGCACAGGTGCAGGATCAGGAGTGGAAGACTGTCTGGCCCTTCGAGTTCGCTTCCTCCAAGATCCAGGAAGTCACTCTGGGCTGATAAAGTTACCCCAAAGAACACAAAAGGCGAGCCGTCCAATGGGCGGCTCGCCTTTTTGCGTGTTGCTTCCCGTGCAGAGCGTATTCGAGTAGGGGATAGGCTGTGTGGCTTTTATGAAGTCGTTCTCCGCCGGGTATGTTCTCTTTTGCGTGCCAAAAGAGAACCAGAAAAGCACCCGCTACTTTCGAAGCGCGGGAGGCACGAATTAAGGGCTACTCGCCCTTAATAATCCCAAAGCAGTAGGCTCCACCCCAAAAAGCTGGAGATTCCCGCCTGTTCGGCGTGAAGATCTCTTAACCGCTTTTTGAGGTTCCGCCAATCAGAAGTCGCTGCGCGACGGCCGCAGGCCGACAGCAGCAGATGCCGCTTCCCGCCACGACCCCTTCCCGTGAAAAAGCAGCTCAGAAAAATCCGCAGATTTTTCTGAGCTGCAAATAAAAATAAATTTTCCGCTAAACATGCCCAGAGTAAAACGGAGGGCATTCTAAATCGTCAACCCTTCTGGATATAGGTAAAAATATCCTCTGGCACTGCCGCCAGTGCATCCGCACCGGCAGCGGTCAGTTCTGCGCGGCCCCGGAAGCCCCACAGCGCGCCCATGGCGGGCAGTCCGGCATTGTGTCCGGTGAGGATGTCCACATCGCTGTCGCCCACAAAAAGGGTGGCAGAGCGGTCTGCACCGATCTCGTCCATCAGCGCATACAGCCCGGCGGGGTCCGGTTTGGTGGGCACGCCGGGCCTGCTGCCGCGCACAGCGTCAAAGCGGCCTGTGCCGAAATAGTGGGCGATGATCTTGCCGCAGAGCGGGTCGGCCTTGTTGGAGAACACTGCGCACTGAACACCCTGTGCCCGCAGCTCGTCCAGCAGCTCCGGGATGCCGGGATAGGGAGCCGTCTTGTCCTCCTTGTGGGCGTCGTACCGGGCAGTGAATTCGGCCAGCGTGGCCGCCAGCTGCTCCGGCGTGCGGGCATTTTCCGGCGAAAAGCGCTCCACCAGCTTCGGGATGCCGTTGCCCACCATGTGCTTGAACTGTTCCACCGTAAAGGTGGGCCAGCCATGCTGTGCACACACCCAGTTGCCTGCATCGGCAAGGTCGTCGATGGTGTTCAGAAGGGTGCCGTCCAGATCGAATAATACAGTTTTTATCACAGAAAAAGACTCCTTACAGTTTCAGAAAAGTAAAAAAGGCAGTTCGCTGCACTTTACGCTGCGCACCCTGCACTTCACCCCGCCCGGAAAGGTGAGGGTGAGGTTTGTGCGGTGCACCGCCGCGGCCCATGGCGACTGCATGGCCGTCAGGGCCGGAACAGGGCAGAGCACGCAGATGTCGTGCAGATGGAAGCCGTGCTGCCAGCGCAGGGTCAGGCGGCCGTTTTGCAGCCAGATGCCCTCTTTGCGCCAGCCGTTGTACGCACCCACCAGCAGGGCGGCAAACACAGCAGTGACCACCAGCAGCGGCACCGTAAGCGCAGGCAGGGTGTAGCGGGATACCGCTGTCAGCAGCAGGCACAGCCCGCAGGGGATGCCGGCAGGCAGAAAAAACGCCGGGATGCTGCGGCCTGCGGTGTCCACCGGGGCTTTTGGCGGCAGGACAAAGCCGGGCAGCAGCTCCTGTAGAAAGGGGCCGTCCTCCCGCCAGACCAGCAACGGGATCTCCGGCCGGCAGCTGCCTGCTGTAACGAACACCGGGCAGCAGCCCAGCGCCCATGTGGCAGGCGAGCGGCGCAGGTCCGCATAGCTCAGATGTTCCAGCGCAAGGCGCATCTCATACCGGCGCACAAAGCCGCCCCTGCTGCCAAGGTGACTCTCGGTGCGCCACACGGTGTAATGGGCCGCATGGGCCGCACTGCGCACAAGGCTTGCGCAGAACAGCACACCGCCCAGCACCAGCAGCCATGCTGTGCCCATGGGCAGCCAGCGCGCCGCCCACGCCGCAATGCGGTTCAGGTGGGCAAAGGCCGCCGTCTGGGCATCCGGCGCATAGGGCCTGCTCTGTTTGACGGCCAGCGCCAGCAAAGCAAGGGTGGAAAGGCCGTTGGCACCCAGCACCGCAAAGGCTAGCTTTTCGCCGCCGCGCGGGGTGTGGGCCACAGCATCCCGGCGCGGCATCATGCGGTCAGCTAAAAACTGCGCGTTCTGCGCGCTCAAAAGCAGGGTGAGGGTGCGCTTCTGCCCGGCAGGGTACAGCACCACCCGGCTGGCACCGGCCAGCCGGTAGAGCAGGGGCCGCTCGATGGTGAGCGCTGCCAGCTGGCTGGCTTTCAGGCAGCGGTCCAGCCGCACGCCCAGCCGCCAGCGCACCCGCAGGGTTCCCTGTGCATCCACCCGCCAGCGGCCTGCGTGCAGCACGGCGGCGCTCACAGCGGCAAGCACTGTCAGCAGCGCCGCGCCCTGCACCAGCGCCGTGCGCAGCGCCGCCCAGTTGCGGGCAAACAGCACCTGCAAAAGCGGCAGCAGATACAGCAGGATGGTCTTGCGCAGAAAATGCAGCACCGCAAACGGGTGGAAGCCGCGTTCGGTCATGGCGTTTCCTCCATCAGCACAGCGGCAAGGGCCTGCGCCTGCAGGGCATCCACGCCCGGCAGGAACAGCTGTACGCCCGGGCCGTGCACCACCAGCACGCTGCACCCGGCCAGCCACAGAAGCGGCGTGCGCAGGGTCCACACGCCAGTCACGGCCCGGCGGGGAAGCTGCCGTGTGATGGGAACGGCGATACCGGCCCGCACGGCAGTGTTCCGGGCGGTGAGCACTGCGGTAAAGCTGCAGGCTCTTGCCCACGCGGCGAACACAAGGCACGCCCACAGGGCACAGAAAATACACCCGGCAAACAGGCTCTGCCAGAACACAAAAGGCGCGCAGAACACGCCGGGAACAGCGGCCCAGACGCACAGTACGGCCCGGCCCTTGGGCGGGATGATCAGCGCCGTGCGCAGCAGGTCACGTTCGGTCATTTGCCGGAAAGGCCCCATGCGTCCATCAGCAGGTGCAGGGTGTCATCCTGCGTCAGGCAGAGGATGCGGTCCCATGGCAGCAGGGTGGTGTTGCCGTGGGGGATGATGAACTCCGCATCGCGGGTGATGCACACCAGAATGACGTCGCCCGGCATGGGAATGTCTTTGACCGCCTGCCCTGCAAACTTGAAGTTCTCCGGCAGCAAAATTTCGTTCAGGCTGGCAGTGCCGCCGCCCAACGAGAGCAGCTGGCGGATGGTATCCGTCTCGATCTCGCGCTCAAGGATGTGGCTCAGGTTGTCGGTGCCGCACACTACGGTGTCCACACCTAAGGTGTGCAGCAGCTCGCGATTCTTGGGGTTGGAGGCCCGGGCCACGGTGCGGTTCACGCCAAATTCCCGCTTTGCGATCTGGCAGGCAACAAGGTTGTTCTCGTCCGCACCGGTCACGGCCACAAAGGCATCGCAGCTGGCAACGTCGGCCGTGCGCATGGTGTCAAAGCTGATGGCATCGCCGCAGATCACCGGGATATCCAGCGAATCGGCCAGCGAACGGCACAGCATTTCCTGCGGTTCAATGATGGTCACTTTGTGGCGGTGGGCCAGCAGGCTCTGGGCCAGATACATGCCCACCTTGCCGCCGCCTGCGATACAAACTTTCATATGCTTCCCTCACTTTTTACTTTGCCAGTGCGCGGAACACCGATTGCTCGGTGAGCACCGTGGGGCAGATGGTGTCGATCTCGTAAGCCTTGTGGTACAGCACCTGCAGGTGCGGGTCGGACACGCGGCAGATCACCTTCTCACGGCGGAAGATGCTTTTTGCGATCTGTGCCGCCATCAGGTTTACTGAGTCGTCCTCGCTCACAGCGGCCACGGCATCGCAGCTGTCAATGCCGCCCTGCCGCAGGGTATCCGGGTCGGTGGGGTCGCCCACCAGAGCCGTGCCGCCAAAGCTGTAGTCGTCAAAGGCATCCAGGCGCTTGAGCTGTTCGGGATCCTTTTCGATCAGCGAGATATCATGGCCGATGCGTTCCAGATCGCGGATGAGGGAAGCACCCACCTGGTCGCAGCCGATCACCAGAATATTCATATGGATTCACCTCGTTGTAGAATGGTTCAACAAAAATACCAAGGGTGTTTAAACTCTGTTTTGATTTGCGGATAAAATAGAAGGAAAAGGGTCTTTGCATCAGTATAACACATTTCCCAGCGCAGTAACAGCCTGCAGGGCAAAAGTGGCGGCGGGCGTAAAAATTTTCGCATTCTGCGTGCGTGCAGAGACATAGTATGGTATACTGGAAGAAAATAAGCTGCTGTGCCTTTGTGCACAAGGAGGGGTACTTACGTTTTTTGAGATCATCAAAGCCATCCTGATGGGCATTGTGGAGGGCATTACCGAGTGGCTTCCCATTTCGTCCACCGGTCATATGATCCTGCTGGAACAGATCATCAAATTCAACGCAAGCGAAGAGTTCATGTCCATGTTCCGTGTGGTCATCCAGCTGGGTGCCATCATGGCCGTGGTGGTGCTGTTCTGGGGCAAGCTGTGGCCCTTTGGCATGAAGCAGGGCAGAGTAATTTCCAAGCCCAGCGTGTGGAACCTGTGGTTCAAGGTGGTAGCGGCCACGATCCCGGTGCTCATCATCAGCCCGCTGGACGACTGGATGGAAGCTCACTTCTACAATTACATCACGGTTGCCGCGATGCTCATTCTGTACGGCGCGCTGTTCTTTGTTGTGGAGAACCGCCGCGCCGCGCCGCACGTGAGCCGGCTGGAGCAGATCACCTACCGCGATGCCATCATCATTGGCCTGTGGCAGTGTCTGGCCATCATTCCGGGCACCTCCCGCTCCGGTGCCACCATCGTGGGCGGCCTGCTGCTGGGCCTGTCCCGCGCCTGTGTGGCAGAGTTCACCTTCTATCTGGCCATCCCGGTCATGGCGGGCGCATCCCTGCTCAAGGTGGTCAAGTTCGTTGTCGGCGGTTCTGTGATGACCGGCACCGAGGTGGCTGTGCTGGCAGTGGGCTGTGTGGTGGCCTTTGGCATGAGCCTTGCCGCCATCCGCTTCCTGATGGATTACGTCAAGCGCCACGATTTCAAGTTCTTTGGTGCCTACCGCATCGTGCTGGGCATCATCGTGCTGGCAGTGGCGGCTGCGACGGCAATCTTCTGATTTAGAATGCTTCCGCAGGGAGCCGGCGCTGCAAGATGCCGCTGCCCGCCACGATTCTTTCCCGTGAAAATAGAAAGCCGGAAATCCGCAGATTTCCGGCTTTCATTACTTATGAAATAATAATTCTGCTAAATATGGCCAGAGCGATCAGCGGAGGCCATTTTGATCGTGGGACGTGGAGGGTGTGCCCGCCGCCCTTTACGACAGCACTTTTTCTTTGCAAAAAGATGTGCTATACTACAAAATAAGAGAGTATGCGGCAGCGTGCCGCGCAAACAAAATGGAGGAAAATGCTATGGAAGCATCCAAGGTCTATTATACAGATTTCCGCTGTCCCGTGGGCACCAGCCTGCTGGACAAGCTGCGCCGCGTGTGCATCGCCGCCGGGATCAAGGATATTGATATGGATGGCAAGTTCGTTGCCATCAAGATGCATTTCGGTGAGCTGGGCAATCTGGCATTCCTGCGCCCCAACTACGCCAAGGTGGTGGCCGACCTGTGCAAGGAGCAGGGCGGTCTGCCGTTTCTGACCGACTGCAACACCCTGTATCCGGGCAGCCGCAAGAACGCACTGGAGCACCTCACCTGTGCCCAGCTGAACGGCTTCTGGCCCATGACCACCGGCTGTCAGGTCATCATTGCGGACGGCCTGCGCGGCACCGATGAGGCAGAGGTGCCGGTGCCGAACGGCGAATACTGCAAGACGGCAAAAATCGGCCGCGCCATCATGGATGCGGATATCTTTATCAGCCTGACCCATTTCAAGGGCCACGAATCCACCGGCTTCGGCGGTACTCTCAAGAACATCGGCATGGGCTGCGGCTCCCGCGCGGGAAAGATGATACAGCACGCCGCCGGACACCCGGAGGTGCAGCAGAGCCTGTGCCGCGGCTGCCACCGCTGCGCCAAGGAGTGCGGCTCCGATGCCATTACCTACGATGCAAACAATAAGGCCGTCATTGACCAGACCAAGTGCAAGGGCTGCGGCCGCTGCATCGGTGCCTGCAACTTTGACGCTATCTATTCTCAGTGCGACAGCGCCAATGAGATGCTGGACCGCAAAATGGCCGAGTACGCGGCTGCCGTATGCGCAGGCCGTCCCTGCTTCCATGTTTCTCTGGTGCAGGACATCAGCCCCAACTGCGACTGCCACTGCGAGAACGATGCTCCCATCCTGCCGGATATCGGCATCTTTGCGTCCTTTGACCCGGTGGCGCTGGATCAGGCCTGCGCGGACGCCTGCCTGAATGCACAGCCGCTGCCGAACAGCCAGCTGGGCCAGAACCTTGCAAAGCCCGGCTGGAACTGCCACCACGACAACTTCAAAGATTCCAACCCCAATATCGAGTGGAAGGCCACGCTGGAGCAGGCCGAGAAGATCGGCATGGGCACCCGCCAGTATGTGCTGAAGAAGGTATAAAAATCAGAAACAGAAGGAATGCTGCACATGGTCAGCATCCTCGCCCTCTCCGTCACCTACGGTGCCACCTCTCTCAAAGGGAGAGGCCTTGGCAAAGAGATGGACTTTGCGTGGACTGCCAAGGGCTCCCACTTTGGGGGAGCTGGCGAACGAATGTGAGCCTGAGAGGGCGAGCCCGCTAAAGAAAAAAGCATCTGCAACAAAATCGCTGATTCTGAAATTCAGAAGCGATGGTTGCAAATGCTTTTTTGTTTTATTAAGCCTCGCCGTTTGTCTCCGGCACGCAGTCGTCCAGCACGGTCTGCAGGGCCTGCCAGTTCTTCAGGGTGCAGCCGGGCAGGGTGTCCGGGTCAAGGCCGGCATCCTCGATGCGGCCGGTCATGCTGTCCTTGTCGCTCAAAAGGCTCAGCGCGTCCGGCTCGATCATCGTCCAGGCCTCGGCAAAGCTTTCCTGCTCATCAGCGTCCAGCGTGTCGTACCAGCTGTAGAAAGCTTCCTGCACGGCTTCCGGGGTGCGGGAGGCAAGGCGGGCGTTTTCTGCCCACTGCAGCAGGGATGCCGCTGCGATCACCGATTTGAGCGAGCAGCCGGAAACACCCGGCCCCCAGCCCAGACAAGGCTCAAAGGCGGCAGCGGTGCCGGTGATGGAGAAGATGGAGTTCTCGTCAAAATCGCCGGGGTTCAGGCCGGAGGTGTCGGCCCGGGTGGTGGAATCAGGCAGGTCTTCGCCGGAAGCAGCGGAGCTTGCAGAACTGCTGGCAGAGCTTGGCGCTTCGGAACTGCTGGCGGTTGAGCCGCTGCAGCCTGCCAGAATGCTGCAGGCCAGCGCTGCGCAGAGCAGCAGCGAGAGGATGCGGGTATATCTCAATTTCATAGTAGTGTCCTCCTTGAGCGGTGCCGCAGCCGGGCCGCAGCACTTCAAAACGATACACCTTAAGTATACGTTCTGCCGCGGCGGTTGTCAATCGGACAGCGCAGAACGAATTTCAAGCGGGAAATATGCACTCTGCACAAAGAAAAAACGCATTTTTGGGAACTTTGCATTCTTGACATTTTTTGCAAAAATCGGTTGACTACAAGTATAGTGTCTGCCCACGTCAGCCGGAAAGGAAGGAAACGCCCATGAAGCACCGCATCACAGCCGCATTGGAGCGGTTTTCCCGCGCAATGCTGGCACCGCTGAGCTATCTTTCGGCGGTGGGCCTGCTGCTGGTGGTGGGCGCATTGCTTACCAGTGCGCCGCTGGCCGGGGTGCTGCCCTTTTTGCGGTGGGAGCCGGTGCAGCTGGCGGGCAGGATCATTTACAAATGCCTCACGGCGGTCATTTCAAATCTGAGCGTGCTGTTCTGCACCGGTCTTGCGGCGGCGCTGGCAAAGCGGGAAAAGCATCAGGCGGCGTTCATCGCCCTGATGAGCTATCTTGTCTACCTGACAGCGGGCAATGTAACGCTGACCGAGTTGGGCCTGCTGGCGCAGCCGGATGCGCTTACCGGCCTGTACAGCGCAGGCCAGACGATGGTGCTGGGCATTCAGACTGTGGACACCGGCGTGTTCGGCGGCATTCTGCTGGGCCTGCTCACCGCCTTTGTGTATGATTGCACCTGCGAAAAAGCCCACCGCGGCATTCTGGGCGGTGTGTTCTCCGGTGTGCGGTGGTCCTTTGCCTGCATGGCGGCACTGGCGGCGGTGCTGGGCTTTGGGGCCTGCTTTGTCTGGCCGCCTATCCAGAAGGCCATTGCGGCCGTCACCGGCTTCATTGCCGCTTCCGGCAATATCGGGTTGTTTTTGTACGGCTTTCTGGAACGGCTGCTCATCCCTACAGGGCTGCATCATCTGGTGTATATGCCGTTCCAGTTCTCGCAGCTGGGCGGTCAGCTTATGGTGGGCAGCATCACCTATACCGGTGCCTATGTGGTCATGATGACCGAATATAACCTCGGCCTGCCGTTTTCGGATGGCATCGTGTGGATGTACACCGGCTTTACCAAGACCTTCGGCTACTTTGGCATTGCGGCGGCATTCATCTTCTGTGCCCGGCGGGGCAGCCGCAAAAAGACTGCCCTTCAGCTGCTGCCGCTGGCCTTTACGGCATCGCTGGCTTCCATTACGGAGCCGCTGGATTTTCTGTTCTGCTTCTCGGCACCGGTTTTGTGGCTGGCGCACGCAGCCATCTCCGGCAGCTTCATCGTGTTGCTGCACCTGTGCGGAGTCACGGCGTTTACCTCGAACCTTCTGGGGTCGCTTGTGATGAACCTTTCCGCTGGTGCGGCCCGCACGAACTACCCGGTGCTGTATCTGCTGGGCCTTGCCCAGATCGCGGTGTATTTTGTGGTGTTCACTGTGCTCATCAAGGCGCTGGATCTGCCCACACCGGGCCGCCGCCCGGAAGAGCCGTCCCGGCCGGAAAAGGCCCTGCCGCTGGACGAGCAGGGAGTAGAAAAGCTCATTGCAGCCTTTGGCGGGCGGGAGAACATCCGCACGGTGGACAACTGCTTTACCCGCCTGCGTGTCACGGTGAACGACCCGGCCTTCGTCAAGGAGCAGGCCCTGAAAGCCCTGCCCTGCAGCGGTGTGGTGCAAAGCGGCTGCGATGTGCAGATCGTGTACGGCATCCGCGCGCCGGAGGTGCGGCAGGCGGTGGAGCGGCGGCTGGACAGGGCACTTCTCTAGGCAGGACGGCGGAGAAAGCTCCACGATGGCCTGCCAGTACAGAGAAAGCTTACAAATTGCGAAAGGAAATTTTCAATGCAGGAAAAACCGTTTCTAAACCAGAAAAAAACACCTGAGGTGGTTGGCCGCTTTGCACCCAGCCCCAGCGGGCGGCTGCATCTTGGCAATCTGGCCTGCAGCCTGCTGGCGTGGCTCAGCGCAAAAAGTCAGGGCGGGCGCATCGTGCTGCGCATTGAGGATCTGGATGCCGAGCGCTGCCCGCGCATCTATGCTGACCTGCTGGAACAGGATCTGGACTGGCTGGGCCTTGCGTGGGACGAGGGCGGCAGCACCGGCGGGCCGAACGGCCCCTATTACCAGAGTGAGTGCGCGGAGATCTACACCGCAAGCTACAAAAAGCTGGAAGAGTGCGGCCTTGTGTACCCGTGTTTTTGCTCCCGCGCCCAGCTGCACGCGGCCAGCGCGCCCCATACCTCGGACGGCAACGTGGTCTATCCGGGCACCTGCCGCGGCCTGACCGCTGCCGAAATTGAGGAAAAACGCAAAAAGAAGGCCCCTGCCTACCGTCTGATGGTGCCGGACGAGGACATCACATTTGTGGATGGCTGCATGGGCCCGCACACCGAAAATCTTTTGCACGACTGCGGTGACTTCTACCTGCGCCGGGCGGATGGCGTGTTCGCCTATCAGTTGGCCGTGGTGGTGGACGATGCCCGCATGGGCGTTACCGAAGTGGTGCGCGGTGCAGACCTGCTTTCGTCCACGGCACGGCAGCTGTATTTGTACCGCCTGCTGGGCCTGCAGGCACCGGGGTTTGCCCACTGCCCGCTGCTGCTGGCCCCGGATGGGCGGCGGCTCTCCAAGCGCGACGGCGACCAGAGTCTGGAAAACCTGCGGGAAAAGTATACCGCGCAGGAGATCGTGGGCAAGCTTGCCTACGCCTACGGCCTGCAGCCGGAGCCTGCGCCCCGCACACCGGAAAGCCTGATCAAGGACTTTTCCTGGGCAAAGGTGCCAAAGCAGGATGTCTGCCTGCCGGAGGATCTGTTCTGAACAAAAAAAGATGCGCTGTCCCCCGATGACAGCGCATTTCTTTTTTATAGAGATTCAGATGCGGCGCATCTGCGGCAGATCGTTGGTGTCCATCATACGGCTGAACGCGGTATCCAGTGCCAGCGCCAGCAAAGCGCCCAGCGCTGCATCGATGCAGCTGTGCTGCTTGAGCAGCATGGTGGAGCATACAATGGAGATGCACAGCACATCAGCGGCCGGGCGCATCCAGCGGAACCGGGGCTGCTCAAAGATGCGGCAGCGGTGATAGGCCAGCATCAGCGTGACCGAGTTGAACACATGGATGGACGGGCAGACATTGATGGGTGTGTCGGTGCTGTACAGGAACCGCACCGCACGGGCGAAGATGTCTGTGCCCGGCACATAGCAGGGGCGCAGATTCAGCCCGGTGGGCAGGATCACGTAGCAGGCCAGCGCAATGGTCATACCGCTGAACAGCGGCATACACAGCCGCCAGAAGTCCTCCCGGGGTGCCTTCCACAGAAGGAAGAACAGGGTGAACGGGATCCACGGAAACCATGCAAAATAGGGGATGACCGCATATTTGCAGAAGGGAATCAGATCGTCCAGCCGACAGTGCACGAGGATGTGCGGCATATGGATCTGGGTGTTCAGGAAATTGAATGCGGAAAGATAAAGTATGAGATACAGCGCCATGAAGCAAAGCGGATGGCGCGAAAACCAACTGCGTTTCATTGAAAAAGCCTCCTTTTTGCAGAAGTGAAAGCTCTTAGCACTGTGAAATTATACGCCGGGAATGTGACAAAAACAAGAATGAAAGCAGACAACATTGCTGAAAAACAAATAAATTATTTGTGCGTATTGCGTAAAAAAGAGCCTGCCTTCGCGGCAGGCTCTTATAAAATGCAGAGGAAAGATTCAGATGACCTGCTGTTCCAGCCACTTGCCGCGCACGAAGCGTACAAAGAAGCACAGGGAGCGGAACGCCCAGTCCAGATACATGCCCATCCAGATGGCCAGCAGGCCGCCGTGGAAGGCCAGCACACACAGGTAGCAGAAGCCCACCCGGAAGGCCCACATGGACACGATGCTCACGGTCATGGTAAAGCGGGCATCGCCTGCCGCACGCAGGATGTTGGGCATGGTAAAGCTGGAAGGCCAGATGAACAGCGAAACGATGTTGAACCACACCATCACTTCCAGCGCCATGGCGTAGGCTTCCGGCGAGAGGTTGAACAGGCCCAGTGCAAATTTGTTGGCAAACAGGAAGGCCGAAAGGTTCATGAACCATGCGCCGCAGTAGGCAAACAGCATCAGGCGGCGGGAGTAATACACGGCCTGATCTTTTTCGCCTGCGCCAAGGCACTGGCCCACCACGGTCAGCGCAGCCATGCCCACGGCGTTGGCCGGGATGTTCAAAAAGGTGGTGGTGGTGTTTGCCACGGCGTTGGCCGCAATGGCGGCGGTGCCCAGAGTGGAGGTCAGGCTGGAAACGGACAGCTTGCCGATCTGGAACATGCCGTTTTCAATACCGGCAGGGATGCCCACTCGCAGGATCTGCTGGATGAGCCGTGCCTTCGGGGCAAGGGCCTGCAGGCCGTCCACCCGCAGCGGGCAGGCGGGCCGCTGCAGCAGGTACAGCACAGCCACGCAGGCAATGGCGCGGGACACAAGGCTGGCCAGTGCGGCACCCATCACGCCCATTTTGAAGCCGTAGATCAGCACGGCGTTGCCGCCAATGTTCACCACATTCATTACAAGGCTGGACATCATGCTGATCTTGCTGTTGCCCTGCGCCCGGAACAGGGCCGCACCGGCGTTGTACAGGCCGATGAACGGGTAGCTCAGGGCCGAGAGCAGGAAGTAGGTCTCGGCATAGCGCATCACGTCCACGTCGATGGAGCCGAAGATGCCGCGCAGGATGGCATGGCGGCCCGCCACCACAACGGCGGCCACCAGCAGGCTGAAGCTGGACAGGATGAACAGGATCTGCGCCGCTGCATTCTTGGCATCCTTTGGCTCCTGCCGGCCGATGTACTGGCTGGTGACCACCGCGCCGCCGGTGGCAAGGGCGCTCATGATCTGGATCATCAGGGTGTTGAAGCTGTCCACAAGGCTCACGCCGGAAACAGCGGCTTCCCCCACCGAGGAGACCATCAGCGTGTCGGCCAGACCGATGGTCACGCTGAGCGCCTGCTCTGCGATCAGCGGCAGCAGCAGGGCAATGAGCTGCTGCCGGGTGAACAGCGGCGGCTTATGGAACGCGGGCGTTTTGGTTGCTGTCATAGGTTCCTCCGTAACGGTGACAAGATACACTTGGATACATGACCTATATCATACAGCAGAGCGCGCAGAATTACAAGAGAAAATCTTCTGTCAGGAAAATTCCTGACTGGGGGTCAGGCTGGTGCCGTAATATACGATATAATCATACGGGACGGTCGGCCCGAACACCGTCTTGTCTGGGTACTTCCTCAGCATGTCCGCTTTCAGGTCGGCCGGGGTCTCGGGCACACCGGCGCAGAGCGTATCGGAGCACACGGCATTCCAGAGGCCCGCAGAGAACGAGGTGCAGTTGTAAATGGCCGACCAGTGGTCTGCGTTGGCCAATGCCTGATTTACAGTGTCTAGCTGGCTCTGGTCCAGTGAGACCTGAATGCCGTAAAGATTCTGATAGTAAGAAGCGTTCAGGTAATATTTGTAGTAGCCCTCCAGATTGTACCAGATGCCGGAATGCTCGCAGCGGTTGCCGCGGGTGCTTACGGTGATGGACGTATCCGGCGCAATGAGCAGTCCGCCCACATTGATATCCTGCTCCGAAACATTGGTGATGGTGAGGAAGCTGTGTCCGCTGGTGTTGAGGGGAACATCGCCGTGGTCATCGGCGCGGGCAAAAAGCCGCAGCACCGCAACGGCTCCCTCGGCAGGGGCATCACCGTAGGCCTGCGCAGGGGACTTGTGGTCTGCCTGCGCAAAGTGGTACGGCCCGCCAAAGTTGGTGGTAAAGCCAACGACATTGCGCATCAGGTCGGCAGAACCGGTGACGTCTGTTACCACCTTATCCTCTTTTGAGGCGGGCTGTGCGGCCTTGGGTTCCTGTGCGTAGGCGGGCAGGGCGCACAGGCAGGCCAGCAGCACGCAGCAGGAGAGGATGCGGAAAAACTGTTTTTTCATAGATGCCTCCATTTGTGTTTTTTTTCAGGTAAAGCTTACCGTTTTTTGCAGGGTCTGTCAAGGAATGCGGCAGGCGGAAAAGCCGCGCCGCAGCGTGTTTGTTCCACTTTACCCGTGCAGGCAATTGTGATAAAATAAACCTGAGGTGCACTGTGCTTTGCAGGAGCGGGGAGTGCACTGTGGTAAATGAGATAAGAAATAAAAGGTAAATCAGAACCCAAAGGGGGAACAATATGCCAAAAGCAGCCCATAAGGTGGTCGTGATCGGCCACCGCAACCCGGATACCGACTCCATCTGCTCGGCCATTGCCTATGCAGAGTTGAAAAACAAGACCAGTGATCTGGTCTGTGAGCCCCGCCGTGCAGGCAAAATGAATCAGGAGACCGAGTTCGTGCTCAAAAAGTTCGGAGTAAAGCCCCCGCGCATGTGCACGGACGTGAACCCGAAGATCCGCGATGTGGACTACCGCGAGATGCCCGGCATCCCCGGCTCCACCAGCCTGCGCAAGGCATGGGAGATCATGCGTGACAAGCAGATCGACACCCTGCCGGTCACCAGCCCAGACAACGAGCTGGAGGGCGTGATCACCGTGAAGGATATCGCCACCGCCAACATGGACGTGTTCGACACCGGCATCCTGGCCAAGAGCCAGACCACCTACCGCAATATTTTGGAAACGCTGGGCGGCACCATGGTGGTGGGCCGCGAGGACGACGTGTGCACCACCGGCCACATCCGCATCGGCACCGCCACGCCCGAAATGCTGGAAAATACCGTGGAAAAAGGCGACATCGTCATCCTGACCAACCGCTACGAAAGCCAGCTGTGTGCCATCGAGAAGGAAGCGTCCCTGCTCATCATCTGCAACGGCTCCAAGGTGGGCCGCACCATCCAGCGCATTGCCGAGGAAATGGGCGTGGCCATCATGTCGGCCCCGGTGGATACCTATGCTGCCGGTAAGCTGATCAGCCAGTGCGCTCCCATCTCCTACTATATGACCCGCAGCGACATCATGAAGTTCACCCTCGTCACCCCGGTGGCAGACGTCACCCGCGTGATGGCCAAGGTGCGCCACCGCTATTTCCCCATCCTGGACGAGGACGGCAAATACTGCGGCATGGTCAGCCGCCGCAACATCATCAATCTGCAAAAACGCCGCATCATCCTGGTGGACCACAACGAGGCCACCCAGGCCGTGGAGGGCTTCGATCAGGCCGAAATTCTGGAGATCATCGACCACCACCGCATCGGCAGCCTGGAGACCAGCGGCCCGGTGTACTTCCGCAACCAGCCGGTGGGCTGCACTGCCACCATCATCACCCAGATGTACGACGAGAACGGTATGGAGATCCCGCCGCAGATCGCAGGCCTTCTGCTGGCGGCCATCCTTTCGGATACGCTGGTGTTCCGCAGCCCCACCTGCACCCCGCTGGATGAGGCCCTTGCAAAGCGTCTGGCAAAAATTGCCGGTGTGGACATTGACGAGTTTGCCAGCGAGATGTTTGAAGCAGGCGAAAAGCTGGACGGCAAGACCGCCGAGGAGGTGTTCCTGCAGGACTTCAAGGTGTTTATGTGCGGCGATATCCGCTTTGGCGTGGCGCAGGGCAGCTACATGACCCGCAAGAACCTGCTGGCCGCCGAAGCGCTGCTGCAGCCCTATCTGGAAGAAGCCCGCAACAAGCAGAACGTGGAGGATATCTACATGCTGCTCACCGACGTGCCCAAGGAGGAGAGCGTGGTCATCAGCAATGGCCGCTATGCCTCCGAGGTGCTGGCCGACGGCTTTGAGACCCAGCCCGCCGAGGACGGCAGCTTTACCCTGCCCGGCGTGGTGAGCCGCAAAAAGCAGTTCATCCCGGCGCTGATGACCGCCTATCAGGAGCTGTAAGATGTTTGATTTTCTGCATAAAAAAGCACAGGATGCCACGCCGCCCGCCCTGCCGGAAGGCACTGTGCGCCGCCGCTATTCCATCGAAGGGCAGGTGCAGGGGGTGGGCTTCCGCTACCGCGCCCGCTATGCGGCCCAGACGCTGGAACTGACCGGCTGGGTGGAGAACGAGGATGACGGCAGCGTAACGCTGGAAGTGCAGGGCGACCCGGAAAAGTTCCTGCGGCTGTTCGCCATGATCCAGAAAGGCGATTATATCCAGATCACCGGCATCCGCCAGAAGGATCTGCCGCCCGACCCATGGGAGCGGGGCTTCTCGGTAAAAGGGTATTGATCTGAACTGCAAACAAAAAAGCTGACGCGAAAGCGTCAGCTTTTTTGCTCTTTCTAAATTTATCAGCCTGCTGTTTTCAGCGGGGAATTGTCTGTCCAGATGGTGCCGTCCAGCAGCCGGGTCACAGCCAGAGTGCCGTTTGCGGAAACACGGGCCGGGTCCAACACGTAGAAATCGCTCTCCTTCAGGTTCGCGGGGTCTGCATCCGGGCGGATGCCCACCACGCAGACCCAGTGGCCATAGGCGGCGCTGGTGGCGATGTGCGGGTAATTGACCTCGTTCCAGCCGGAACTGGTCAGGTGGTATTCATAGCTGGAGGTTCGGTTCGTGTGCCGTTTTACGCCGCTCACCGCGGTGTTTTTCAGATGCACGATCACCGGCTTCCCGGCGGAAAGCTCACTGTAAAGCTTCTGCAGGCACTCGGACAGGCTGCCGGAATAACCGTAGTAGCCGCCCGCAGACCAGACCGCACCGTTTGACCACATGCCGCTGCCGGAGGAAACTTTTCCATCCAGAATGGTGCGTGCATAGCGCAAGGCGTACCAGCTGCATTTGCCGGAGGTCTGGTTGCCGATGGAAAGGATCTGGCTGGTGCTGAAGTCCAGCATCCGGATGCCGTGCGTTTCCTGCAGGGCAGCTGCGTGTGCGTGGGGAACGGCCAGAGCCAGCACAAGGCACAGCGCCAGAACTGCCGCCGCCAGCCGCTGTGCCGCGCGGGCGGGACAGTGTTGCATATTGAGCCACATCCTTTGTTTTTTCTACGACCTTATTTTACCATGCAAAAATGGTAGAATTGTGTAAAATCGTAATTTTTTGAAAGAATTCTGAAGGATGGATCGGAACACAACATCTGTCTAAACCGGGAAGGACTGTGCCCCGGAAAAGAACAGCATGGAGCTTCCGGCCGGAAGAAGATTTTCCAGCACGGTAAAGAACCTTTGCGAAATAAGGACGGTGTATCTCAATACTGCAACAAAAGGCCGCTGTTTCGTTGATTTTGAACGAAAATGTTTCGGAAACTTTATGCATCTTCTCGATTGACAAAACCAACTGCTGTCGGATACAATAAGGCCAGAACGACACCCGTTCTGTAGTGCGAAAAAACAGCACTGAAATGAGACAAATCAACAAAATCTTGAAACGACAGGAGGCGCATGATGATGAAAAAGCTGAAGAAATTTGCTGCCCTGCTTCTGGTGGGTGTGATGGCTCTGGCCCTGCTGACGGCCTGCGGCGGTGGTGGCTCTGGTGAGGATGCACAGGCCGAGGCCAGCGTGATGACTGCGATCAATAGCAAACGCACTGCAGCGGCGAAACTGGACAACGATGCCGAGCGCAAAGCTGTTGCAAGCCAGAACATTGATTATGTCGCGAAACATGGCTTTGGCCCGTTCAGCTCGGATGTGAAGTTCCATGTGGATACCGACCACATCAAGGAAGGCCAGTTCGGCTTTACATTTGTAGCAAAATATGATTATAAAGATACCAAGCTGGATGAGCTGATCAAGAAGATTACTAGTGGCAACGGCACGGACATCAAGAGCAACCACGTTGACAACTGGACAAATGTCGGTGTCGTGGTCAAGACGGTCAACGGCCAGACTTATATTGCTGTGTCTGTGGCGATCGACGTGAGCTGACGACCCTGATCTATATCTAAAAAACTGTTTGTTTTCCGTTTTTCTTCCTCCCCGAAGAGCTTTCCTTCCCCCGGAAAGCCCTTCGGGGCTTTTGTTGTGTTTGGGGACAATTGCCAAAAAGAACGGCGGAATTTGGGCGATCTGCCTGTTGACATGCGGGGGGGGGTATGGCTAAAATAAATTCAGACGGGTAAAGCGATTTGGGGTCGCCCAAACCGTCAGAATTTGAAAGCAGGAGGAACATTACAATGAAAATGTTCAAACGTTTCGCAGCCGCCCTTCTGGCCGGCGTGATGGCTCTGGCAATGCTCACCGCCTGCGGCGGTGGCGCTGGTGGCCCTGGTGAAAGTGAGTTCGAGAAGAAAGTTCAGGATGTATATATGGCTGCACTGAACAAGGAATACGGCACAGAATGGTCCAATAACAGTGAAGTCAAGGAACTGGCAACAGAAGCACTGAACAAAATTGCAGACGGCAAGATTGCATTGACTGCTATTACTGCAAAGAAAGAAACCGAGAAAAACTACGTAGGTGCAATTGTTTGTGTTGAGAATGCGAAGCAGAACGCTGAAGTGTACACGGCTGTTTACTATGAAGAAACAACGGCAGGAACGATTACGGTTAATTCTGATATGGTTGAGTTGATGAAGACTGCAACAGATTTTGTAATCAATCTTGGTAAACAAAATAACACGAAAATCGAAGTTACTGGTTTGGGTGTTGGCACTAAGACCGTTGGCGGAAAGACCTATGTTGCAATTGGCTATAAACTGAGCAAGTAAGCGGATTACAATTAAACTATTGCCCCGAGGAGCATCCCGCTCCCCGGGGCTTTTTTGCGTTCGGGGCAAACTCCTCCAGTCGCCTGCGGCGACAGCCCCCTCAAAGAGGGAGCCTTTCGCATCGGCAAAGCTTCCGGCTCAGGTGCAAAGCTTCCGGTTTCGCCAGAGCCTCCCTCACTGAGGGAGGTGGCAAACCCGTAGGGTTTGACGGAAGGAGTCTGCCCCGCCTCTCCCGGCGGCAATTCTGAATGGTTTCTCTGTCAAACCGTGTCGTTTTGTGGTACAATAAAAACGTATTCTGATGTGAACAGGAAAGGACGTTTCCATGCAGCTGTTTGAACTGGTGTCCCCGCGGCTGTTCCGCCCGCTGGCGGGGCCGAACCGGGCTTTTTATGCGGAATTGCTGCTTCTGCTCTGGGAGGAGTGCCGCCACACGGCGGATTACAGCATTTCCCGTGCGGAGGCCGTCTGGCGTGCCGAGGATTACTTTGCCGCACTGGCAAAGCCCCTTGCGCTGGATGCCGACGGTGCGGGCGATGAGGACGAGCAGCCCACCCGCGACCCTCACACGCTGGCCGTGGGCTTTCTGCTGCGGCTGCGCCGCACCGGCTGGCTGGAAGAGCAGCCCGGCAGCTACGAGGGGGAAGCGTCCCTTGCCTTTGTGCCGGAGGTAACGCCGCTGCTGGAAGCGCTGGAAGAAATATTGAACCCCCGCGTAGTCACCTATACCGGCAAGCTGTACAAGGCATGGCAGCTGCTGGGCAGCATCGGGCAGGAAAAAAGCCCCTATGAGAACGTTCTGCGGGAGGTGGACGCAGACCTTGACGCGCTGAACCGCTCTCTCCGGGCACTCAATGCCTCCATCGGCCACTATATCGACCGGCTCACCCGCAACCGCACCCCGCAGGAGGTGCTGGAACTGTTCGACCAGTACGAGGAAAAGGTGGTGGCGGCGGCCTACCACCGCTTCAAGACCAGCGACAACCTGTTCAACTACCGCGCCTATCTGGAAGAAGAGCTGGACGACTGCGAGGAGAACTACCTGCCGCAGCTGGCCTTTGATTATGCCCGGGTGGAGCGCTGCGCCCCGAACGAAGCGACACCTGCCGTGCGTGCACTCATCCAGAAGCAGCGGGATGCGCTGGAAGAGATGAGCCTGCTCATGCGCGAGATCGATGCAAGCCACATCCGCTACCGCAAGCGGGCTGTGCAGCGGGCACAGTTCCTGCTGCTGAGCGACCGCTCTTCGCAGGGCAGCGTCACCGCCCTGCTGCGCCGCTACGCCGAGGACATCCGCACTCCGGAGCAGCTGTTTGAGCCGGACGACGGCCCGGTGGCAAAGCGGCTGCATCTGTACCCGGCGGCAGTGTTCGGGAAAAAATTTCTGTACCCGCCCGCTGCCCAGCGCACCGCCGAGCCGCTGGCCCCGGTGCGCACCGAAGTATTCGATCCGGAACAGCTCAAAAAAGAGCAGCAATTGCTGCTGGATTACGCCCGCCTTGCCGTTACCGAGGAGAACGTGGCCCTGCTGGCCCGGCAGGCCCTTGCCGCCCGCCCGCAGGTGAACGCGGCACTTCTGGCAGACGAATACCCGAACGATTTTGCCCGCATCATCGGCCTGCATACCTACTCGCAGTCGCCGCACCGGGATTATGACATTCAGCTCACCGGCAATTGGGTGGAGCGCGGCGGTTTCCGCTTTGAGGACTTTGTCCTCACCCGCCGCAGGGAGGAAGAAAATGGCAACCATTAACATGCTGGAAGAAACCGCGAATTACCTGCTGAACCACTGCTTCGTGCTGGGCGGCGTGGAGGATCAGCGGGCAAAATATCTTTATGTGCAGGACCATCTGGACGAGGTGCGCGCTGTGTTCGCCCCGCTGGGCTATTCTGTATTGCTGTACCCGGCACCCCTGCAGGCGGCGGCTCTGGTCAACGGCCACGAGGGCAGTCAGGCCCGGCTGCTGAAATACGAGAGCATCCTGCTTTTGGTATTGCGGCTTTTGTACCTGCAAAAGCGCGAGAGCCTTGCGGCCAATGCCGATGAGGTGCTGGTGACGGTGGAAGAGGTGCAGACCGAACTGCAGAAGATGAATCTGCCCCGCCGTCTGGATCAGAAAACGCTGGAAAACCTCATGCGTACCCTGCGCCGGTACAATCTGGCCCGGCCCGTGGGGCGGCTTTCCGGGCTGGACAGCCGCATTGAAGTATTTCCCACCGTGCTGCTGGCCCTGCCGGATGCCGACCTTGCGGATGCCGCCGCCGAGAGCGGGCGCACCCGCACAGAGCTTGGCCTTTATGAACGACCGGAAGAAGCAGGGGAGGGTGAAGAATGATCGAACTCAAGCGGCTGAAACTCATCAACTGGCACAACTTTGAAAACGCCACCTTTGACTGCGCACGGCTCACCTATATGATCGGTGTGAACGCCGTGGGCAAGACCACCATTCTGGATGCCATCCGCTACTGCCTGACCACCAACCGCAATTTCAATGCGCTGGGCAATAAAAAGAGCGGCCGCACCCTGCAGGGTTCGGTGCACGCAAAGCAGCGCGGCGAGAACGCCTACCGCCGCCCGGGCCATACCGTGGCCTACATCGGGGCGGAGTTCTGGGACAGCGTCAAGCGCACCCCCTTCGTCATCGCGGTGCGGGTGGAGTCCGAAGGCCCCATGCAGGAGCTGCACCCCGGCGATCAGACATGGTATCTTTCGGAGGACGGCTGCACGCTGGAACAGCTGCCCTTCATCGACCCCAAGACCGGTGCACCCAGCGCAAAGGAGGACTTCAAGCCCGCAGCGGGCCGTCTCTCCTACACCCGCAGCCCCAGCGAAGCGCGGGACCGCATCTGCCGTGCGCTGGGCATCGGGCGCGCCTCCAGCCCCTTGGGCAAAAAGTTCAACGAGGTGTTCCAGATGGGCACCAGCATGGACGAGATCCCCAACTTCCGGGAGTTTTTGTACCAGTACATCCTGCCCCAGCCGGAGCTGGATCTGGACGCTTTGCAGGGCGACCGGCTGGAACTGGAAAACCTGCACGCCGTGCTGGCCGAGGCCCAGACCCGCGCCGACGCGCTGGAAGAGATCGTGGATTTTGGCCGCGAAGCTGCCGAAAAGCAGACCCAGACCCTTGTGAACCGGGGCGCGGCGCTGCTGGCCCGCGCCGCTGCCGACGGCAGCGAACAGACCGTCTGGCAGGAGCATCTGGATGCGGGCCGCCGCCAGCTGGAACAGCTGAACGCCCGCTATGCCGAGGCCAAAAATGCCGAAGCGGAAGCCCGCCGGGCCTATCTTTCCGCCCACGGTGCCGCCAGCGCCAGCGGCGAGGGCCGGGCACTGGATGCCCTGACCGAGGAGCTTTCCCGCCGCAAAACGGCGCTGGATACCGCCGCACGCAAAGCCGAAAAGGCAGAAAGTGCCCTTGCCCGCACCCAGAGCCTGCTGGCTGTGCTGCGCCGCAGCGGCTTTGCTGCCGGCATCAAGGCCGAAGAGCTGACGGCGGACACTCTGCCGCAGCTCACCGCGTGGCTCTCTGCGCAGGAAAAACCGCTGGAGGAAGCCTATTTTGCTGCCCGCCAGAACACCGCAGCGCTGCGCAGAGAGCAGGCAGACAGGCGTGCGGAGCTGGACGCGGTGTCCGGCGGCAAGTGGGTCTACCCCCACGGCGATGCCGCCACCCGGGTGCGGGATGCCGTGAATGCGGAACTCAAGAGCCGGGGCATGCAGCCGGATGCGAAAATTTTCTGTGAACTGTTGAACGTGGAGGACGAGAGCTGGCAGGACTGCGTGGAAGCCTGCCTTGGCGACCGCCGCTTTGATATCCTTGTGCCGCCCGCCCACTACGAAGCCGCCAAAAGCGCCTTTGTGGCTCTGAAGGACAAGGTAGGCCCCATCAGCCTGCTGGACACCCCGGGCATCCGCAAGGCCAACCGCCGCGCCGACAAGTACGGCCCGGACAGCCTTGCCGCGCAGGTGAGCAGCGAAAACCCGCTGGCTGCACAGTATGCCCAGACCATTCTGGGCCGCATCGTCTGCTGCGACACCCCCGATACGCTGGAACAGCATCCCGACAGCGCCACCCGCGACCTTCTGCGCCACCACCCCTTCCGGCTGGAACGGCTGCGCACTCCCCAGCGGTATATCGGTCTGGACGCACGCCGTGCCCGCGCCGGGGCGCTGGCGGCCGAGCTGGAAGCTCTGGGGGAAAGCGCCCGTGCTGCCGCCCAGACAGAACAGAACCTGAAAGCCGCCTATAACCAGTACCAGACCCTGCTGCGGGGCACGGCACTGGACGAGCTGGCTGCGCTGTGGGATGCCCGCGCCGCTCTGACTGCCGCACAGAATGCTGTGACCGAGCAGGAAGCAAAGCTCACCGAGTGCCGCGAGAACCCGCTGCTGCAGCAGCTTTACAAGGAGGAAGAAGCCCGCGAAGCCGCGTGGGAGACTGCCCGCGCCGCCGTGGAGCAGACGGGCGGCGATATCCGCGTGTGCCAAAAGCAGATCGCCTCCTGCGAAGCAGAGCAGAAAAAGGCAGGGGAAACGGCACAGCAGAGCGCCGATGCTGCCCGGAGCTTCTTTGCGGCGCATCCGCTGGTGGAGCCGCTGGCCCGCACCCGGATGCTGGCGCTGGCCCCGGCAGATAAGCCCCGCGCCGCCGCACAGGCTGCGGAAAAGGCGCAGGCCAAGCTGGACGATGCGCTGGCCGTCTATCTGACCGGCACGCTGGAACCGGCCCAGAAGGCCTACAACGAGCACTATGTGTGCGATTATCCGCTGGGCCTTGCAGGGCTGGACCAGTACCGCGCCCAGCACGAGAGCCTTGTGCGCATCGATCTGGAACGCTACGCCGCCCGTCTGGAGCAGGCCCAGCGGGACTGCAAGGACCGCTTCCGCAAGGATATCCTGTTCCGCATGAAGGACGATATCTTCAACGCACGGCGGCAGTTCCGGGAGCTGAACAAGGTGATGGAGCAGTTGACCTACGGCGAGGAGGTCTACCGCTTTGAGCTGGAGCCCAGCCGCGACCCGCA
>ERZ772805.907-NODE-907-length-28818-cov-7.607065_pt1 | contig 28818 bp, 21 predicted proteins | sample MGYA00511344_ERZ772805 | MGnify/ENA primary metagenome ERZ772805 (study PRJEB29015, sample SAMEA2737730) | human gut metagenome | biome: human gut; feature: human-associated habitat; material: faeces | place: China | collected 2012 ...
TGCCCAACGGGGCAATCGAACGAGAAGCCCCCACTTCAAGCGTGAGCTAAGTGGTGGGAGTATGTCACAAGACTTCTGCGTCTACCGCTCCTTCGATGATCTCACCACGAGCCCGCTGAGTGCCAGCAGTGCAAGGACGTTCGGGATGACCATGAGACCGTTGAAGAAGTCTGCTAAGGACCATACAAGCTCCAGCTTCAGGCAGGATCCGATCACAATGCAGACAACAACAATCATGGAGTAAAGCTTTGACGCTTTCTCACCGAACAGGTACTTCACGTTGACAAGTCCGAAGAAATGCCAGCTTAAGATCGTGGAAAATGCGAAGAAGAACAGGCACACCGCGACGAAGATGATACCGGCGCTGCCGAATCCTTTCATGAATGCCGCCTGTGTGAGCGCTGTGCCGTCCTTTCCGCTGCTCATAACGCCTGTTGTGAGGACGGAGAATACCGTCAGGTTCAGGACGATAAATGTGTCGATGAACACGCTGACCATCGCGCAGAGTCCCTGGTGATGCGGGGATTCCGCTTTTGCTCTCGCATGTGCGTGCGGGGTGGAACCCATACCGGCCTCGTTGGAGAAAAGACCGCGGGCAACACCATAACGGATCGCCTCGCGCACCGTGATACCGGCTCCGGCTCCCAGAACTGCCTCAGGAACGAACGCTCCGCGGAAGATGGATACGAAAGCTGCCGGAACTGCCGTGATGTTCATGCAGATCAGGATCAGGCTGCCGACAATGTAGATGCCGGCCATGATCGGCACGACCTTCTCAACGACTGTTGCCAGACTCTTCGTTCCTCCAAGGAAGATCACTGCCGCAATCACCGCCACAGCAATGCCAACGATCACCGGAGAGAGATTGATATGGAACACCTCGAAAGCTTCCACAAACGCCGCCCCGATCGAGTTGGACTGGACCATGTTCCCCATAAATCCCAGAGCAAGAACAATAAATACCGCAAACAGAGCTGCGAGTCCTTTTCCGAACATTCCTTTGAACGCCGCTTTGATATAGTAGACAGGACCTCCTGTCACCTCGCCGTTTACCTCTGTCTTATATGTCTGTGCCAGAACTGCCTCCGCATAGATCGTCGCCATTCCGAGGAATGCGCTGACCCACATCCAGAAGATCGCACCAGGTCCGCCTCCGATGAGGGCTGTCGCCGCTCCTGCGAGGTTTCCGGTTCCTACCTGGGCAGCGATCGCCGTGGCGATGGACTGGAACGGGGTCATCTCGCCTTTCTCATGCTTTTCGCCGTTCATGCTGAAATGTCCGAATACCTGGCGGACGCCTTCCCCGAACTTTCTGACCTGGATGAATCTTAAGCGGATCGTGTAGTAAAGTCCTGTTCCGCATAAGAGAATGATCAGGAGAAAGCTCCACAGAAAATCATTTCCTTTTGTTACAAGCTGCATCAGTGTGTCCATTTTTGTTATCCTCCTCTTTCATGATCATAGCCGCGGCCCCTGCAATCAATTCCCCGGGCTCACGCGCAAAAAATAAGAGCTGATAAGATATCAGCTCTCCAAAGAGTAGAACATTTGCATACAACGGGGATTTTCCCCATTGTGGTTATTTGTATGCCCTGTCCTTTTGCCTGAGAGATCAACCGGTACCATGGACATGAACCGGTCTTACACCTTCGGCGCTCCATTCGGAGACTCTCCAGAGTGTCCATGCGGACGTTTGTCCGTCTGGACTGTACTTATGCATAACATCCTATCACAATTTCTTCTATATATCAACGTATTTTTAAGCTAAACTAATGAATTTTGTAATTTTTGTAAAAAGTGATGCAATGATGGCAGAAATCAAAAGTGATTTCCTGCAATCTGACGATTGTGGATTTCGCTTCGCCTCCTCATCTCCTGAGCCGCCCGGATTCAACATCTCTCAGCTGCACGATCCCGGATCAGCTGCGTTTCCTTCAGCCGGAGAACGGGATTCCAATCACTCCCGGCCGGCCTGCACACTGATCAAGTTCTCACTCTTCCGTATTTTCCTTCTTTTCTTCCTGCTGTCTTTCTTTCTCAAGCTCCTGCTGCTTCAAAGTCTCCGAAAAATCCACCCGGATCTCCGTTCCTTTTCCTGCCTCGCTCTCCAGGGAAAGCTTCGCACCGTGCTGTGCCACGATATGTTTGACGATCGCAAGGCCAAGTCCCGTACCGCCGGTCGCCTTCGAGCGACTCTTATCGACACGGTAGAAACGCTCAAAGATCCGCTCCTGATGCTCCGGCGAGATCCCGATCCCGGTATCCTTCACGGAGAGGAAGGTATGTCCGTTCTCCGTTCCCGTCATCACGGTCACCGATCCGTCCTTCTTGTTATAGCGGATCGCATTATCGCACAGGTTGTAGATCAGCTCCTCCATGAGCTGCCGGTCTGCAAAGACAGGTGCGGCCCCGCCGCGGACGCTGATCGTCACATTCTGCTTTTTCGCGTTCATCTGGAGCATGTCCACGCATTCCTTTGCAAGCGGGAACAGATCCAGATCTTTATACTCCACATCCTTTTTCCCGCCATCGAGCTGGGAAAGCTGGATGATATCGTTGATCAGTGAGAGCAGTCTCGATGCATTCTTGTGGATCTCCGCGGCGAACCGCTCTGCGTTGTCCCCGGCCATCCCATGTTCGATGAGCTCCGCGTATCCGGAGATTGCCGTGAGCGGCGTCTTTAATTCATGGGAGACATTTGCCGTGAATTCCTGGCGCACCTGGGAACTTTTTAAGATGTCCTCATGCTGCTGCCGGATCTTGTTCATAAACGGGACCAGCTCCTTGTAGGCAGCCTGCGTTCCGGGTTCCGAGAGATTCTCCGCCATCTTCTCGATCGGTGCCACCAGATTCTTCGTAAAGTAATTGGACATCAGGATACAGAAGAAGAACAGGAGCACAAACACGCCGACAACTGTCAGCATCATGTTCTGGGTCAGAGCAAAAATATTGTCGCCTTCCCTTGCGATCCGCAGGATCCGGCCATTGTCCAGACGGATCGCGTAATAGAACATGTTTTTATCCAGTGTGGTCGAGCGGCGGGTATCTCTTCCTTCCCCGTTTTCCAGCGCCATATGGATCTCCGGACGGTCCTCATGGTTCTCCATCGCGGTAAAGTCCGCATTGCTGTCAAAGATCACATTTCCGCTGGCGTTGATCACCGTGATGCGCAGCGTATCGGGATTCAGATCATAGGCATCCGGGTGCAGATCCGAGATACTGTCAAAGATATGCATATTTTTCATGACAAGCGCATCCGCCTTCAGATCCCCGATCACCTGTTTCTGATAGACCCCGTAAAAAACGAATAAAACACACAGCAGTGTCAACAAGATTGAAAACACTGCCGTGGCAAGAAGTTCTATATGGATTTTTCTTTTCATTCGATCATGTACCCCACATTTCTCACTGTTCGGATCATGGAACCCGCCTCGCCGAGTTTCTGTCTGAGCGTCCGGATATGCATATCCAGAGTTCTCGACTCTCCTTCAAAATCAATGCCCCAGACACGCTCCAGGATGATCTCACGCGTCACAACGATCCCGGCATTGTGGAGCAGCAGCTTTAAGAGTTCATATTCCTTGAAGGTCAGGCTGCATGGGACATCCTTCACATACACCATGTGCTTCTCATCATCCAGGAAGATATCCCCCAGGGTCAGGAACTTGTCCTCCTCCATCGTTCTTCTGAGCACCGCCTTCACTCTCGCGATAAGCTCCATCACACCGAACGGCTTTGTCAGATAATCATCCGCGCCGACATCGAGTCCCTTCACCTTGTCGATCTCGGTGCTCTTTGCCGTCACCATGATCACCGGAAGTTTCTTCGTCTCCGGGCGGCGGCGGAGCTTCGCTACGATCTCCAGTCCGTCCTCATCCGGCAGCATAATGTCCAGGAGGACAAGATCCGGCTGCTTCTCTTCCAGCTTTTTATAAAAATCATGAGCGCACTCAAAGCCCTCTACCTGATATCCGCTGTTTTTCAGTGCGAACATCTCAATTTCCAGAATATTTTTATCATCTTCCACTGCATAGATCAGAGCCATGTTCTTCTCCTCCTGTCTTAATTTCTGTCATTTTCCGTCATCGGCCTGATTCAGATCATGATTTTTATTTCACGATCCATAGTGCCGGGCAGCTATGCGTTCCCACGGCATACCGCCCTTTTCTCCTACTATCTTACTACACATTTTCCTAGACTGGAAGCGCGTATTTATCACGATACTGTTCCACCATCGCCGCAAACTGCGGATCTCCGTCTCTCTTTAAATTTTCCAGATATCCGTGGGCATCAAAACCATCGCGCTCGATCTCGATCACGCTGATCGCGATATTGGAACAGTGATCAGAAACACGCTCCAGATTCATAGAAATGTCAGAGAGGACAAAGCCCTGCTCGATCGTACATTTTCCCTTCTGGAGTCTCTTGATGTGATTTGCCTTCACCACGGTATTGATATCGTCGATGACTTCCTCTAACGGCTCCACCTTTGACGCCTCATCCGTATTATTCGTCTCGAACGCATCGATGGACATGTCCAGGATCTCCTTGACGGCATCTAAAAAGATTTCCAGCTCTTTGTCTGCCTTGCTTGAAAAATGCATCTCTTTCTCTTGCATCTCCTTCGCGGAATCCTTTAAATTCATGCCATGATCGGAAATACGCTCAAAATCACCGATGCAGTGAAGGAGCAGGGATACCGTATGGCTGTCGTTTCTGGACAGATTTTTTCCGCCGAGCTTTACCATATAGGTTCCGAGTTCATCCTCATAACGGTCTACAAGGTTCTCCAGCGCCTCCACGCGCTCTGCCTTTTCTTCTGAAAATTCCTTTAAAAGTTCTACTGATGTAAAGAAGCATTCCTTCGCCAGCTTTGCCATCTGGATCGTTGTCTGACGGCACTGCTCTACTGCGAAACCAGGAGTGTCGAGGAAACGCGGGTCCAGAAGACGGAACGCACTCTTTTCCTGCTCTGCGACAGGAACTTCCTTCTTCTGCTCATCCGGGATCGTGAGACATGCCAGTTTTACAAGTCCGTTGCCAAACGGAAGGAGCAGGATCGTCGCCGCAATGTTGAAGCTGCTGTGGATCACTGCAATCCCCATCGCATTTGCCGCTGTATCGAGGAACGAAAAATGAACGACCGCATTGATCGTGTAAAAGACGATCATAAAGATCACGGTGCCGATAATATTAAAGTACAGGTGAACAAGCGCTGCACGTCTCGCATTTTTGGAGGCGCCGATACCGGAAAGCATTGCAGTCACACATGTTCCGATATTCTGTCCCATGATGATCGGAAGAGCCGTGCCGAAGTTGACTGCTCCCGTTGCACATAACGCCTGAAGAATTCCGACCGATGCGGAAGAGCTCTGGATGATCGCGGTAAGGACAGCTCCGGCGATCATTCCAATGACCGGATTCGAGAACATGGTCAGGATCCCGGTGAATTCCGGTACATTCGCAAGCGGTTTTACAGCACCGCTCATGGTCTCCATTCCGGTCATCAGGATCGCGAAGCCGATCATGATCGTTCCGGCGTCTTTCTTCTTCTCCTTTTTGGAGAACATGATAAAGCAGACGCCGATGAGTGCAAGGACCGGCGAGAACGATGTCGGTTTTAAAAGACGTACAAAAAAGTTTCCGCTCTCAATTCCTGTAAGGCTCAGGAGCCAGGAAGTAACAGTCGTTCCGATGTTGGCGCCCATGATGATGCCGACCGCCTGCGTCAGCTTCATGATGCCCGAGTTTACAAAACCTACGACCATGACGGTAGTCGCGGAAGATGACTGGATCACCGCTGTGACTCCGGCACCTAAAAGGACCGCCTTGATCGGATTTGATGTCAGTTTTTCAAGAATTCTTTCCAGTCTGCCGCCGGAAAGCTTTTCGAGACCATTTCCCATGGTCTCCATTCCGTAAAGGAACAGCGCGAGCCCGCCAAGCATCGTCAATACTCCAAAAAAGTCCATAAAATTCTCCTCTTCAAAATTTTGATCATTCATTAACTTTTTACATTTCTTTCTTACCATGTATCAGAATATCAAGGAAATGTAAAATGCTTGACAGGGATTATGTAAAATCTGTGTAAAATTGTGTATTTAAACAGGAACAAAATATAATTATAAAATGAGATGTTTTTATACTGGAGTCGATTGATAGAATCTGTAGATTATGGTAGAATTTTCTCATGGTGTCACCATAACGGTAGGCGGTTGGTCCCCGAATTACATAGAACCTGTAAAGGAATCTTATGGAAAGGAGGGGATGCCATGAGCATTATTGATTTCATTGCGGTCGTGAGCTTCGGTCTTGCTTGTTTCGGACTGGGGTATACGCTTGGAAAAGATACTGTAAATGCAAAAAAATAACCGCCCCGACCTGACAAATCGAACGGTTATTTTTTCAACATAAAGTTCAGGATCAACCGTCTATCGGTGACACCTCTTTACAGGTAATATAACACACTCATGAAAACATTTCAACATCTATTTTCCGATCATTTTTTCCACATTTAACATTCCCCATCCCTGCTGGTTTCTCGGCAATCCGATATCCACCGAACTTTCCCGCAGTCTCAGTTTCACATCCTTATTTGACATGTCCGGAAACCGTTCCAGTAAAAGAGCGACGGCTCCGGAGACGATCGGGGTGCTCATGGAAGTTCCGCTCTTGATCGTATACTTGTCAGCTCTGCTGGAGCAGCTCACAACGCTGCAGCCCGGTGCAACGAGATCCGGTTTGCAGATGCAGGCCGCCGTGGGGCCGCGGCCGGAATAATCCACCATCCGGTTTCCACCGACCAGTACCTCCCGGTCATCGTCCGAACAGCCGACCGTGATCACCTTCCGGCTGATCCCCGGCGTCGTGATGCTCATGGTCCGCGGCCCATTGTTTCCGGCCGCCACCACGACCACAAGACCGGCGTCCCATGCCCGGTTCACGCCTTTCACAAGGGCGGAATTCTCACTCATCCCGCGTTTCGAGCAGGCGCCCACCGATATATTTAAGATCCGGATGCCAAGCTGTTCCTTTCTCTCCAGGACCCAGGAGATCCCCGCCAGAACATCCGAAGAATAGCCATTTCCTTTTCGGTCCAGGACTTTCACCATGATAAGATTACACCCCGGTGCGATCCCGCTGTACCGCCCGCCGGACATTCGCCCGCTGCCGCCGATGATCCCGCAGATATGCGTCCCATGTCCGCAGTCATCATACGCAAAATTCCGCCGGTTCACCATATCCGCAAAACCGGTCACCCGGCTGTCAAAATCCCGGTGAAGAAAGATCCCGGTATCCAGAACGGCCACGCCGATCCCCTTCCCGGAAAGCCCCATCCGATATGCGCGCTCACAATGGATCTGATCTTTGATATGATTCACATGCAGGATTCCTCCATGCATTCTCTCTTACTTATAAAATATTCTGTCTGCCTGTTTTGTGCGCCCTGCCGCTTTCCGATCAGTCCGAATCCATCACCGAAACTTTCCTGCCTGTGCATATCTTCTGACAGCATTCCCTGTCTTTTTTTTGTTTTCCACATTCTTCAAAATTACGGTCAAATCTTAAAGAAATCTTAATAATTCATTCAAAGAATATACAATCATTTTCCGGTCTGGTGTGCTATACTTTAACCATAAGAAATGCACGAGATATTTTAAATCCTTTATCCTAAACCTTTTTGAAATTGAAATCCTAAATGATGAATCCCTGTACGAGATGTACAGGGTTTTTTCATGTCTTTTTGTTCTGGCAGACCTGACCCCCATAAGACAAGGCATGATTCTCTATTGCCCATGCGGTCACCTGAAACCGGTCCCAATTTCGCGTAAACAACAAGAGACGGTACCGTTCACCAAGAACCATACCGCCTCTTTTTTCTTTTTACTGACCGCCTGTCATTTTTCAGATCCTGCCCGCCGGCATAGATCCGGCCGCACACTATCTCATATGATCAGGCTTTTCTTTTTTCCCTTACACGTTTCTGACATTCTTAAGAATATCGCAGAAATCAAATGTAGCAAAGTAATCCTTCGGAGTCTCTGCACGGCGGATCATCTGAACGCTTCCGTCCTCCTTGAGGAGAAGCTCTGCGCTCTTTAACTTTCCGTTGTAGTTGTAACCCATCGCGAATCCGTGTGCACCCGCATCGTGGATGAATAAAAGGTCACCCATATCGATCTTCGGGAGCATGCGGTCGATCGCAAATTTATCGTTGTTCTCGCAGAGGGAACCTGTCACATCGTACTTGTGATCACACGGCTCGTTCTCCTTGCCCATCACAGTGATGTGGTGGTAAGCGCCGTACATTGCCGGACGCATCAGGTTTACCGCGCAGGCATCCACACCGATATACTCTTTGTAAGTGTGCTTCTCATGGATCGCTCTTGTGACAAGCGCACCGTACGGAGCCAGCATGAAACGGCCAAGCTCTGTGAAGATCGCAACATCGCCCATTCCTGCCGGAACGAGAACTTCCTCGTAAACTTTTCTTACGCCCTCACCGATAACCTTGATATCGTTCGGCTCCTGGTCCGGTCTGTACGGGATTCCGATTCCGCCGGAGAGGTTGATGAACTTGATGTCAGCGCCAGTCTCTTTCTTTAACTTCACGGCAAGTTCAAAAAGAACCTTCGCGAGAAGCGGATAATACTCATTTGTCACAGTGTTGCTTGCAAGGAACGCATGGATACCGAAGTTCTTCGCGCCCTTTGCCTTTAAGATCTTGTAAGCCTCTGTGATCTGGGCCTCTGTCATGCCGTACTTCGCATCACCCGGGTTATCCATGATATCAGTTGTTACCTTGAATAATCCGCCCGGATTGAAACGGCAGCAGATCGTCTCCGGAATCGTTCCGATCGTCTTCTCCAGACACTCGATATGTGTGAAATCATCCAGGTTGATGATCGCACCGAGGTCGTAAGCCAGTTTGAACTCTTCCGGCGGGGTATCGTTGGAAGAGAACATGATGTCATGGCCGGAAAAACCGCATGCATCGGACATCAGAAGCTCTGTCTTTGAGGAACAGTCAGTTCCGCATCCAAGCTCCTGAAGGATTTTTAAGATGAACGGGTTCGGGGTTGCCTTTACTGCAAAATACTCTCTGAAGCCTTTATTCCAGGAAAATGCTTCCTTTAATTTCATCGCATTCTCACGGATTCCCTTTTCATCATAAAGATAGAAAGGAGTCGGATAGGTCTTTGCGATCTCTTCCAGCTGTTCCTTCGTTACAAACGGTTTCTTCTCCATGTACGTTCTCTCCTTATCAGTCAATATATTCCGCACCCTGAGGCGCTCGATCCTGTGCTGTATACACCACACAAATATACAGTGCACTACAGACAGCTGCGCCCGGTGCAAAGCCCGGCAGGCCGGACTCTTTCTTTTAGTCGATATTTACTACACGCATGATATTCGTGGAAGCCGCCGGCTCATGTCTTCTCGCATAATCCACAACTCCCGCAGTCACGACCGCGATATCGCCTGCTTTTACAATACCATTCTCTTTTAAAATGTCAATACTGTTCTCAATTAAAGTGTCAGTGGATTCCGCTCTCTTTGCCTGGAACGGGGTAACTCCCCAGTAGAGCATCATCTTGCGGACTGCGGAGATACTCGGGGACATTCCGACAAGTTTTGTGGACGGATGCCACTTGGAAAGCATTCTCGCTGTGTAGCCGCTGATACTCGGCGCGATGATGACAGCCGCATCAAGTGACTGTGCAGTCGCAACGGATGCGTAGCTCACTGCATTGGAAATATTGTGGCGGTTATCGTCGGATACGGTTCTCTTCTCATAGAAGTCACCGTTCATGTGGGACTCGGTCTCCTCAACGATATGAGCCATCATCTTTAATGCCTCGACCGGATACTTACCGTTTGCAGTCTCACCGGATAACATAACGACATCTGTTCCGTCATATACAGCGTTCGCAACATCGGAAACCTCCGCGCGGGTCGGTCTCGGGTTGCGGATCATGGAATCCAGCATCTGGGTCGCTGTGATAACGACCTTACATGCGGCACTGCACTTTTTGATCATCATTTTCTGAAGATGCGGAAGCTTCTCCGGTGCGATCTCAACACCCAGGTCACCGCGGGCTACCATGATTCCGTCGCTGGCCTCGATGATCTCGTCAAGGTTCTCAAGTCCCTCAGCGTTCTCGATCTTCGCGATGATTCCCATTGAGGAACCGCCCTCATCCAACATCTGGCGGATCTCACGGATCGCAGCTGCGGAACGGATAAAAGAAGCCGCGATATAGTCGAACCCAAGCTCAATACCGAAACGGATATCTTCCTTATCTTTATCTGTTAATGCCGGAAGCTTGATCTTTACATTCGGGACGTTGACGCCCTTTCTCTCTCCAAGCTCGCCGCCGTTCATGATCCTGCAGTAGATCTCGGTTCCCTCGACACGTTCAACATGGAGCTCGATCAGACCATCATCGATCAGGATCACGTTGCCCTCTGTTACATCCTCATTTAAACCGTTATAGTTGATGTGGACTCTCTTTGCGTCACCGATGATGTCCTCTGTTGTAAGGATGATCTCCTCGCCTGCTGTCAGTGTTACTTTCTTTCCGTCTTTTAATACGCCGGTACGGATCTCCGGGCCCTTTGTATCAAGAAGAGCCGCTACCGGTTTTCCAACCTCTTCCGCAACCTCGCGGAGCTGTTTGTAGCGTGCTCTCTGCTCATCATGAGTGCCATGGGAGAAGTTGAAACGGGCAACATCCATTCCGTTTAAAAGGAGCTGCTTCATGACCTCTCTGTCATCACTGTTCGGTCCCATAGTACAGATAATCTTTGTTTTCTTCATTATTATGCCTCCTGATTACTGTTAGCCTGTCTTGGATCCATCCCGCCCTTTGTCACATGCTTATGGGTATACAGATGGTCCTGACAATATTCATAGTCGCCTTCACACTTGGAACAGTAGCGGAATACCAGATTCGGATCATCCTCCTCCGTCCGTCCGCAGACAGCACAGCGATGGCGTCCGATTTTCGCTGCTGTCTTCTGTGCCTCGCGCATCTGTGAGTGAAAAACCTGTTTTCTCCGGATCTCCTTCGGATTCAGACGGCTCCCCCTGGACATGAAGAGGTATACGATAAAATTAAGTAAAGACATAACGATCGCAATTCTCTGCGACATGCCGCCGAAAAGGAATCCATAGACGAAGTAAAGTCCATCAAAAAGTGCCAGATACTTCGCCTTGATCGGAAGTACAAAAAACAGGTAAAACTGCATTTCCGGGAATGTGGCCGCAAATGCAAAAAACAGGGAAAAGTTCAGATAATCTGTGGTGAGAATATAGACCTGCCCTGTGATGATGTAGATCAGCAGTGCCGCAAGGACATGACCGGTCACACCCATAAAAAAGTACATGTTAAACCGGAAGGTTCCCCAAACCCGTTCCAGAGTCATTCCCAGATTGTAGTAAAGGTAGATCGCGATCAGGTTGAAAAAAAGGCTCGTGGACGGCGGCCAGATCATAAATGTGATGATCCGCCAGATCTGTCCATGAAGGATCGCTCTCGCATCCAGCATCAGATACTGAATGTAGAATGCCGGTGCCATCATCTGGACCAAGACTCCGACCGCATACAGGATCACAATATAATACATGAGATTCGGGATCGCGTACCGTCCGAATTTCCGTTCCAATTTGTTCATCAGATTCATTCTGTATTTCCTTTCTTCTGCGAAAATGCGAATATCCCGTTCGCTCTTCCATTTTCCTACGCCCCGTATTATAATTCCCAACGGTTTCTTTTGTCAAATCATTTATACACCTCGTCCCCATCGCCAACAACGCCCTAGCATTAAATCTTTACGCAATCTTTACAGAAATTTAACTATTTTAGGCCCCCACATCCCCATTCCGTCAATTGTATTTCCTTATTTATTGTGTTATACTATGCGTGGAATTTTGTCGAAGGCATGTTTATGCCCACATTCCGGCTGGCTGCCTGCGTTTCGCGGACGGCTCGTTTTTTTCTGTTGAAAAGGAGGTATGGGGAGAACTCCCCGCTCGTATGAATCAATGTTATCGTCTTGGAATCGATATCGGTTCCACTACAGTAAAAGTTGCCGTGATCGACGACAACAACAAAATTTTATTCGCGGATTATGAGCGGCATTACGCCAATATCCAGGAAACCCTGGCCTCGCTTCTGAAAAAGTGTAAGGGAGAACTCGGTGAACTCTCTTTACGGCCCAATATTACAGGTTCCGGCGGACTCACTCTGTCGGGTTACTTACATATTCCATTTGTCCAGGAAGTCGTAGCGGTTGCAACCGCACTTCAGGACTATGCTCCGCGGACGGATGTCGCCATCGAGCTCGGCGGCGAGGACGCGAAGATCATCTACTTTACAGGCGGAATCGACCAGCGTATGAACGGGATCTGCGCCGGCGGTACCGGTTCCTTTATCGACCAGATGGCTTCCTTATTACAGACGGATGCCGCCGGTCTGAATGAATATGCAAAGAATTATAAGGCGATCTACCCGATCGCTGCCCGCTGCGGCGTATTCGCGAAATCCGATATCCAGCCGCTGATCAACGATGGGGCTACCCGTGAGGACCTCGCCGCCTCGATCTTCCAGGCGGTCGTAAACCAGACCATCAGCGGTCTCGCCTGCGGCAAGCCGATCCGCGGAAACGTAGCGTTCCTCGGAGGTCCGCTGCACTTCTTACCGGAACTTCGGAACGCCTTTATCCGCACCTTAAATCTGACCGGAGACGCCATTATCGCTCCGGATCACTCCCACCTCTTTGCAGCCACGGGCGCTGCCATGAACGCAAAAGATGATGCGGAGATCTTCTCCCTTGATAAGCTGATCTCGGATCTCTCCGGCGGCATCAAGATGAAATTTGAAGTAAAGAGAATGCAGCCTTTATTTAAGGATGAGGCAGATTATAAGGAATTCACCGACCGCCATGACCAGTACAAGGTCCGCCGCGGTGACCTCTCCACCTATGAAGGAAACGTATTCTTAGGGATCGATGCCGGTTCCACCACAACGAAGGTGGCACTCGTCGGCGAGGATGGTTCCCTGCTCTACAGCTTTTACAGCAGCAACAACGGAAGCCCGTTGGCGACCGCGATCTCTTCCATAAAGGAGATTAAGTCCCTGCTTCCGGACAGCGCGAAGATCGCCTACTCCTGCTCCACCGGCTACGGCGAGGCCCTCTTAAAGGCGGCCTTCATGCTGGATGAGGGCGAGGTCGAGACGATCTCCCACTACTACGCGGCGGCATTCTTCGATCCGTCCGTAGACTGCATCCTCGATATCGGTGGTCAGGATATGAAATGTATCCGCATCAAGGACGGCACCGTGGACAGTGTCCAGCTCAACGAGGCATGTTCCTCCGGCTGCGGTTCCTTCATCGAGACCTTCGCAAAATCCTTAAACTACAGCGTTCAGGATTTCGCGAAGGCGGCACTTTTTGCCCAGAACCCGGTGGATCTCGGAACGAGATGTACCGTATTCATGAACTCCAACGTAAAACAGGCGCAGAAAGAAGGCGCTTCTGTTGCGGATATCTCCGCCGGCCTCGCCTACTCTGTCATCAAAAATGCCCTGTTTAAAGTCATCAAGATCACTTCCGCCGGCGACCTCGGAAAGAATGTCGTTGTCCAGGGCGGAACCTTCTACAACGACGCAGTCCTCAGAAGCTTTGAACGGATCTCCGGCTGCGAAGCTGTCCGCCCGGATATCGCAGGTATCATGGGTGCCTTCGGAGCTGCTCTTATCGCCCGTGAGCGCTATATGCACCGCCCGCATGAGACGACAATGCTCTCCCTTGATGACATTATCAACTTAACCTATACGACCACCATGAGCCGCTGCCGCGGATGCGTGAACCACTGCGTCCTGACGATCAACCGTTTTGAGGGCGGCCGTCAGTACGTTTCCGGAAACCGCTGTGAGCGCGGACTCGGTGTGGAAAAAGCAAAACGCGATATCCCGAACCTGTTCACCTGGAAATACCACAGAATCTTCGACTATGAGCCGCTGACTGCCGACAAGGCGACAAGAGGCATTGTCGGGATCCCGCGTGTCCTCAACATGTACGAGAACTTCCCGTACTGGGCAACTTTCTTTAAGGAACTCGGCTTCCGCGTGATGCTGTCCCCGCAGTCCAGCCACCAGATCTATGAGCTGGGCATCGAGACGATCCCGAGTGAGTCCGAATGTTACCCGGCAAAACTCGCACACGGCCATATTTCCTGGCTGATCAAGCGCGATGTTCCATTTATCTTCTATCCGTGTATCCCGTATGAGCGGAAAGAAGTTCCGGGTGCCGGAAACCACTATAACTGCCCGATGGTAACCTCCTACTCGGAGAACATCAAGAACAACATGGAAGAGCTGAAGGAAAAGAATGTGAAGTTCTTAAATCCGTTCATGGCGTTCACAAGTGAGGAGATCCTCTCAAAAAAGCTGCAGGAAGTCTTCAAACAGGAATTTGACATTCCGGAGTCTGAGACAAAGAAAGCCGCAAAGAAAGCCTGGGATGAACTGAGCCAGGCAAGACGCGATGTGGAGAAGAAAGGCGAGGAAGTCTTACAGTACTTAAAAGATACCGGAAAACACGGAATCGTTCTCGCCGGACGTCCATACCACATCGATCCGGAGATCAACCACGGAATCGCCGACATGATCACCTCCTACGGCTTTGCAGTCCTGACCGAGGACTCCGTCTCCCATTTAGGAAAAGTGGAGCGCCCGCTCGTCGTCACTGACCAGTGGATGTACCATTCTCGCCTCTATGAGGCCGCTTCCTTCGTGAAGACGCAGGATAATCTGGATCTCGTCCAGTTGAACTCCTTCGGCTGCGGTCTCGACGCCGTCACCACCGACCAGGTCAGTGATATTCTCACCCGGTCCGGCAAGATCTATACCGTTTTAAAGATCGATGAGGTCAACAACCTCGGCGCGGCAAGGATCCGTATCCGTTCCCTGATCTCCGCCCTCCGTGTCCGCGAGGAACGCCGCTACACGAGAACGATCGTGTCCAGCGCTTACAACCGCGTGATGTTCACGAAGGACATGAAGAAGAACTACACGCTGCTCTGCCCGCAGATGTCCCCGATCCACTTCGAACTCATCGAACCGGCAATCCGCAGCTTCGGCTACAACCTTGTCGTTCTCCAGAACGATGACAAGACAGCCGTCGATACCGGATTAAAATATGTAAACAACGACGCCTGCTACCCGTCCCTGATCGTCATCGGACAGATCATGGACGCCCTGCTATCCGGAAAGTATGATCTCGATCATACGGCTGTCCTCATGAGCCAGACCGGCGGCGGCTGCCGTGCGTCCAACTATATCGGCTTTATCCGCCGTGCTCTCGAAAAGGCCGGCATGGCACAGATCCCTGTCATCTCCATCAACGCAAACGGCATGGAGACCAATCCGGGATTCAAGTACACGCCGTCCATGCTCGTGAAGGCCTTACAGGCCGTTGTATACGGTGATGTATTCATGCGTGTTCTCTATGCGACAAGACCTTACGAGGCCGTTCCCGGCTCCGCAAACGCTCTCCACGAGAAGTGGAAGAAGATCTGTGTCAAAGCACTCTCCACAAAGAGCGCCGGAATGATGACCTTCGTGAAGAATATCCGCGGCATCATCCACGACTTCGATAACTTAGAGCGCACGAATGTCCACAAGCCGAAGGTCGGCATCGTCGGAGAGATCCTCGTAAAATTCTCACCGACCGCCAACAACCATATCGTGGATCTCTTGGAGTCTGAGGGTGCTGAGGCGGTAATGCCGGATCTCATGGATTTCCTGCTTTACTGCTTCTACAACAGCAACTTCAAGGCAGATAACCTTGGCACAAAGCGCTCCACGGCGCACCTGTGCAACATGGCGATCTCACTCCTCGAGTACATGAGAAAAGCCGCAAGAATTGCTCTCGAAAAGAGCACCCACTTTACTCCGCCGTCAAGGATCAAGGATCTGGCAGTAATGGCAAACGATTTTGTCTCCCTTGGAAACCAGACCGGTGAAGGCTGGTTCCTGACTGGTGAGATGTTAGAGCTCATCAAGAGCGGTGTCAACAACATCGTCTGCGTTCAGCCTTTCGGCTGCCTGCCGAACCACATCGTCGGAAAAGGTGTTATCAAGGAACTTCGCTACGCGAACCCCAAGGCCAACATCATTGCCGTCGACTATGACCCGGGCGCAAGTGAGGTAAACCAGTTAAACCGTATCAAGCTGATGCTTTCCACAGCTCAGAAAAACCTCGAAAAAGAGGAATATGTGGATCCGAATCTGGCGAAGACGTTAAAAAAGGTGGAAGAACTTTCTTCCAAGCGAGTCAATAAGTGCCGGTTATAATCCACCTTCCATAAGCTTCTAAAAGTAAAACCGGAAATGAAGGATACTCCTATCAATTTCATGAAACGCAAAGACAGCGGCAGGTATCTAAAACGATACCTGCCGCTGTCTGTTATCTTCCGACCAGCGCTCCGACACGATAGCCATCTGGCATGCATTTCACGGAAACCGATCCGAAAAATACATGCTGTTCATTTCATTTAAATCTTATAGGAAAACGCGATTAAGCCTCCGGCTTCTCGTAGCTGCGATGCATAGAGAAGGAATCCATATCGTAATTCTTTAAGTTCTCCCATACTCCGCGGCCGTCTGCCTTCGCGATCACAGCGTCACGGTCTTTCTTGAATGCCATCTCCTGTTTCAGGTTGCTCGGTCCGCCTACGCAGCCGCCCTGGCACATCATACCCTCGATGAAATCTTCCGGAAGTCTTCCGACCTTAAGAAGAAGAAGCGCCTTCTTGACCTCAGCCGCACCGCTGCAGCGCGCAACCTTCACGTCTGTGCTTTCTCCCTTTTCCTTTAAGCACTCGATCACCGCATTTGTAACGCCGCCGCCGTTGCCGAAACGCTTACCGAAGACACTGCCTTCCTGCTTCGTCTCCTCTGCCGGCTCAAGCTCAACATCTTTACCGCGCATCATCTCGATCGCCTCACCGAAAGTCAGAACATAATCTGCATTGTTCTCGATGGACTTGTCCGCAGCCTCGGACTTCTTTGCCATACACGGTCCGATAAATACAGTAACTGTCTCCGGATCGATCGCTTTTAACATTCTGGATACCGCGCACATCGGGGATACCGTTGTGGACATATTATCGATCAGAGTCGGATAGTGTTTCTTGATCATATTTACGAATGCCGGACAGCAGGAGGTCGTCATCTTCTTGCCTTCCTTAAATGCCTCTGCCCATTCCATTGCCTCGTACGCTGCTGTCATATCAGCACCGGCGGCAACCTCTACCATATCGGCAAAGCCAACCTTCTTTAATGCAGTACGCCAGCTCTCCATTGTGATATCCTGGCCGAACTCACCTTCAGCAGCCGGAGCAACCATGGCAACGACCTTCTTGCCGGCCTTGATCGCCTCGATCACCTGTACAACATATACCTTGGAGGAAATTGCACCGAACGGGCAGCTTCTTACGCAGGCACCGCACTGGATACATTTCTTTTCATCGATCTGGCAGATTCCGGTCTCCGGATCCATTGTGATCGCATCTACCGGACATGCACGGCGGCACGGACGGATCAGCTCAGCGATCGCATTGTACGGACATGCCTGAGCACAGCGTCCGCACTCTTTACAGACACTCGGATCAATATGGGCACGGTCACGGCCGATCGAGATCGCACCAAAGTTACATGCGTTCTGGCAGGCTTTACCCATACATTTCTGACAGTTATCGGTTACAACGAATCTTGTGATCGGACACTCCTCACATGCAGAAGAGATGACCTGAATGATATTGTCGCTCTGTTTGTCACTCGGACATTTTCCCTCCGCGAGACGGATTCTCTGACGGATGATCTCTCTCTCCTTGTATACGCAGCAGCGGAACTGTGCCTTCGGGCCCGGGATCAGTTTGAACGGGATATTGTCTCTCTCTTCCTCCAGCTTTCCCTCAAAAGCCAGCTTGGAAACTGTGCGCAGCACGTCATACTTGATCTTAAGCAGTGCCTCATCGTTGGTTTTCATACACTTTCCTCCTGTTTTTTCACAGCCGGTGATTTCATAAGATCCGATCATTTTTCATCGATCTCTTCTGTCTTCTACTCCCCTGAGACAAAAGAATCTTTACCGTTGCTCCATGAAATCTTTCCATATTTCAATTGCCATATTTATCCGAGTCATATTATCGCATATCGCCCTTTTCAAAGCAAGAAGCAAATTGTATATTTTTTAACGCAATATAAGGAAAAACCTTATTTTCTTAAATTGTATTCCAGAAAGTACAGCCCCCGCAAATTTCCCGATTTCCCCGTATTTCCATGTCTTTCCATGAAGGATTTTTGTTCGTGTGCGGCGATGATATCACTCAGATATTTTGATAATTATTTAACATTTAGAACAATTCCACTGCCTCCCCCATCCCCCTATGTTAAACCCCACAAAACATTTTTTACCAGATAATCACCAAATAACCAAAACCGCCATCTGTGCGCCTGCTGAGCGGCGAGCATCCGAGCAGGAGTGCATTGATTCAGGGATCTGGCTTCCTCTTAGCTCGCGGGTGACTGCGTTGGAGAACAGGGGACACTTGTCTGAGCGCAGCGAGTTGTGTCCCCTGTTCTCCGTCCTTAGCAGTCTCCCGGGAGCTTAGAGGAACCTTCCCTGAACCACCTAGCACTCCTGATCGGATACTCGCCGCGTCCCGCCGATTGACATTCTCCTCTCCCCATGCTATATTCTACTTAACTTGGTCGTGCTAACCCCAAAGGTCATAGAAAACATGTCCTGACGGCAAAGACGAAAAGGATCCGGCGCAAATTGAATCTATATATGACCTTCCCAGGCTATCTTATCGCCTTTAAGGTCATCCCCATGAATTCACCCCGCCCGGTATGCTCTTTTCGTGTGCATACCGGGCTTTTATTATTCAACTTTCATGGAGGAACCAATTATGAGAAAAATGTTATCCGTAATGATGGCCGCTGCGATCGCAGGCTCTCTCCTCGCAGGCTGCTCATCATCCACAACCGAAACAACTGCTGCCGCTTCTTCCGCAGAAGAGACAACAACAGCCGCTGAAGCCACCGCAGAAGCTTCCTCAGAAGCAGCTTCCGCTGAGACTTCCGGCGATGAAACCGTTGTCCGCGTCGGCGGCTTAAAAGGACCGACAACCATGGGACTCGTAAAACTCATGGATGAGTCCGCAAACGGTGAAGCAGAAAACAACTACGAATTTGCAATGGTAACCGCTGCTGACGAGATGACCGCAATGGTCGCAGGCGGAAAAGTCGATATCGCCCTGCTCCCGGCAAACGTTGCAAGCGTTCTCTACAATAAAACAAACAAAAACATTTCCGTGATCGACATCAACACACTCGGCGTTCTCTACTTCGTTTCCGCCGACAATTCCGTGACAACGATCGATCAGTTAAAAGGAAAAACTGTATATCTCCCGGGCAAAGGAACCACACCGGAATACGCACTCCGCTATGTGCTCTCCGCTGCAGGGCTCGGCGAAAACGACGTGACTCTCGAGTTCAAATCGGAAGCATCCGAGGTTGCTTCCGTACTCGCGGAAGACCCGAACGCGATCGGTCTTCTCCCGCAGCCGTTCGTTACAGCAGCTCTCGCCCAGAACGAAAAACTCTCCATCATCATGGACCTCACAAAAGAGTGGGACAATGTCCAGAGCGAAGCTTCCGGAAGCCACCTTGTAACAGGCGTCACGATCGTAAACAATGACTTCTTAAAAGAGCATGAAGATCTCGTCGACACCTTCTTACAGGAACATGAGGCGTCCATCCAGTTCACCTCCGAGGACCCGGATACCGCTGCTGAGCTCATCGCAAACGCTGAGATCGTTGCAAAAGCCCCGATCGCCAGAAAAGCACTTCCGTACTGCAACATCACCTTCCTCTCCGGAACTGAGATGAAAGAGGCACTCTCCGGTTATCTTCAGGCTCTGTATGACCAGAACCCGGCATCCGTCGGCGGCGAGCTCCCGGATGATGGATTCTACTATGTAAAATAATCACATCCGGATCATGAGCATGGGGTATGGCAGATTAGTCAGCCATACCCTATATTTATGTCTGTCAGTGTCAGCTCCTTTGTTTGTTCCAGAAGCGATCAACGTTCTGGAGATAACACAAAATTTATGCACCTAATTCATCTTTAAAATAATGGAAACACAGTACATGTTTTTCAAATGTATTAAGTGCTAAAAATATCTGCTATAATTATCTTATCCATTCATTCTGCACATTGAATGATTGTATCGATACACTTTTTCATTTGATTTCTACTTCTCAAGGAGGCACCTGCCATGAATAAACAACTCCCCGGCTTCGCCCGCAGAATCCTGATCATCCTCTTCTGGATCATCCTCTGGCAGTTCGCGGCCTCCCTGATCCGGAACCATATTTTCCTTGTCGGTCCCATCGACACACTGCGCGCGCTCTGTGAACAGGCCCTGCTTCCGGCTTTCTGGTCCGCCATCCTGTTTTCCTTCGGGCGGATCTGTCTCGGATTTTTCCTTGCCTTTTTCCTCGGGCTCTTCACTGGGTCCCTGGCGTACCGTTTTCCCATCGTTTCCGAATTTTTAGAACCGCCGGTGCAGCTCATGAAAACAGTGCCCATCGCCTCTTTCGTGATCCTGGCACTCATCTGGACTGGATCCCGGAATCTCTCCGTGTTCATTTCCTTTCTCGTCGTCTATCCGATGATCCATGTGAACACGAAAGCCGGTCTCTTATCCACGAACCCAGAGCTTTTAGAGATGGCATCTGTTTTCCATATCCCGCTTATTCGAAGAGTCTGGTATCTCTACCGCGGCGCACTCTATCCATACTTAAAAAGCGCCTGCCGGACCGCGCTCGGCATGGGCTTCAAGTCCGGGATTGCCGCCGAAGTCATCGGAGTTCCGGGCGGATCGATCGGGGAAGGTCTGTATCTCGCAAAGATCTATCTGAGCACTGCAGAGCTCTTCGCATGGACCTTCATGATCATTGTGGTCAGCACACTGTTTGAAAAATTATTTTTGTGGACCTTAAAGAAATTTGCAGGAAAGGGGGCTCTTATCGATGAGTAAAAACACAGCTGACATCCCGGCTCTGTCTCTCCGCTCCATCTCAAAATCCTACGATAGTCATCCGGTCTTCACCGGTCTTTCGATGGATTTCTTCTCAGGAACCGCCTACTGCCTGATGGCGCCGTCCGGAAGCGGAAAGACGACACTCTTCCGCCTGATCCTCGGGCTGGAATCCCCGGATCGGGGCGAAGTTCTATTTAAGGGCTCACTTCGCCGCCCGCAGATTTCTGCAGTTTTCCAGGAAGACCGCCTCTTAGAGGGATTTTCCGCTGTTGAAAACCTGTTTTTTGCGCTCGGGAACCGGTATTCAAAAGAAACACTCACCACTTCACTTCTCCGCCTTCTCCCCGCAGATGCGCTCGAAAAACCGGTCTGCGAATTCTCCGGCGGAATGAAGCGGCGTCTTTCCGTCCTCCGCGCACTCCTCTCTCCGGCCGAAATTATCCTCATGGACGAACCATTCACCGGACTGGATCCCGCGACAAAGCAGACCGTCATCGATCTGATCAACGAACTCTGCAGCGGAAAACTTCTGATTGCTTCCACGCACGCGAAGGAAGATGCCGTGCTTCTTAATACCAAAATCATCCTCTTATAGCAAAATGCCCACCAACACACGATGCAGAACTCCGCATCATGCGCTGGTGGGCATTGGTTTTTTTATCCCTGATTCCCCATAAACTGCCGTTCCAGCCCTTTCATATGCCGGAAATAGATCACAAACATCGATCCACCCGTAAACAGCCAGGACGCCACATACACATTCATCAGCATCTCATAGCTCGTAAACATCCGGACACGATCAGGTAATACATCGGACGCCTCCAGGATCACCCGCGCCACCAGCATTCCGATCACCATGAGCGAAATTCTGAGAACCGCCCCGAATGTCAGGATCGTGTGGACCATGCTGTTGATCTTTCCGCGGTTTTTCTGTCCGATCAGGTTCGCAAGCGCCGCGTTCGGTCCCACCGCGAGTCCACCGTTTAACATATCCATTTCTTTTGACTTTTTTCCTGTCTGCTCCACTTCCTGTTGTCCTTTCCGATCTTTTCTTGTGTAAAAAATCAGCAAAAAGAGATGCCGACAACTCAATATGAGTCATCAGCATCTCTTTCTCTATTTACGTATTTTAATTATTTTGTTATCCGGCTATTTTAGTTCCCGTCCCCCGGAAATCCCGCGATATTTCCGATCGCTTCCGTCGACGGAGTCGCCGTCGTCTCATCACCAGGTCCATTCGGAGCTGCCGCAGTTGTAGACGCGGCCGTCGTCGGAGCTGCGGTTGTCGCCGCCTCAGTCGCTGCAGTTGTTGCTGCTGCGGTTGTGGATGCCGCTGTCGTCTCACTCTGACTGCTCTTTGTCTCAGAGCCACTCGTAGACGCCGCTGTTGTTGCCGCCGCAGAGCTCTCCGGAGCAACACTCTCACCCGGAACATATCCGTCCGGCATTCCGTCGATCGCTGCCGATGTGGACTCCGCAACCGTCGTCTCACTCGCCGCAACCTTCACAGATCCGGTATTTCTGCGGATCACCGCCGCATGTCCCTTATATGTCTTCGCATGGTCTTCCGTCTTTTCCACGACTGTGCCATTCTTCGATACGATCTTGTAAGTGATCCAGCGGCTTCCGTTTGTTGCCGCCTTCTGGGTCACTTCCGTTCCAGGATCCAGAGTCGGATCTTCCACATACGTCGGCTCCGGCGGCGGAAGCTCATCCGTCTTCTCAGACTCCAGACTCCATGTAATTCCTTTTTCGAGGACCGGAACTCCGTAGAAGGAAACTGTCATCTTCCGGTTGCTGTAATTCGCACGGATCCCGATCGCCGCCTTTGAGGTATTGATAAAACGGAAATCCGGGATATCCCAGCTGATCGCCGCATCCTGCCCCGGTGTTACATAGTTCGGCTCAAATGTGTGGGAACGACGGTATGTGATCTGCATTCCGGACTGGAACGCAACACGGTACATCGTAGAAGATACCTGGCAGACACCGCCGCCCGGCTCCTGAACGACCTCACCACCGCTGTATGCAGCTGCTTCCTGGTAGCCTTTTTCCGCTGTACGAGGACCAACAACCTTGTTAAAGGAGAATTCCTCTCCCGGCTGTACGATCGTTCCGTTGATCGCCTGCGCCGCCAGCTTGACATTCGTATTTCGCTTCTCGTTCGCGGTCGTCTCCGTCGTAAACGTTGAAAGTCTCTGATACTGCTCTCTCGCATCAGCCTCGGAAAGTTCCGGTGCCGTCTCATTGACCTCCGCCTGGATCACCGCATCATAATTTCTACTCGTCACCGCCTCAACAAGATCCGCCGCAAGTTTTTCCTGATCCACGGCCTTACCCGGCGTTCCGTCTGTGAACAGGAACTTATCACTCGCTGCGTCATACTCAGAGATCGAGCTGTTCTTCGCCTTCACATCCCATTTTGCCGCTGCGTCTGCCGCTGCCTTTGCCGCTGCGGACTGCAGATCCTCGGAATCTTCCACCGAGAATGTATATTCTCCGCCATTCTTGTCAGCAGAAATCCCGTCCAAAAAGGCATCCAGCTCCGTGTCGATCATGTTGTCCGCGTCCACGCTCTCCCCGTTGTAAGAGATCTTCACATTCCACGGAAACTTCGCCTCGATGGCAGCTTTCGCCTCGCTCTTTGTCATTCCCTTTAAAGAAATCCCGTTGACGCTGATATCGGATGCCTGGAATGTGGATTCCTCCGCGACCGTATCCGTTGTCTTCTCTTTTCCATGCCCGAACAAGCCGGAAATAAGCCGGATCACTCCGATGATCAGGATCAGGCAGATGATCGCTCCGCCGATCATGATCCGTCTCCTCAAGATCTGTTTTCTCTTCCGCCTCTGCGCCCGGATCCAGGCCGGGGAATGCTGCCTGTACTCGTCTCTCTGGTCTCTCTGGGTTCTGGGATCTCTCTGGTCTCTCGGTCCCCTTGATCCCCTCTGATCTCTCTCTCTGTTCATGTCTGTATTTTCCTTATTTTACTTTATCAGAATTTATCAGGATGCAACGACAGGGTCCGCACCGAAATGGTGCCGAACCCTGATATATATCGGTTATGATCATGTAATACCGTTCTAATTACGGTATTTTTACAAAATCTCATCTGTCTGTATCAGACAATTATTCATTATATCGGTACCGGAATGCCTTGTCAAGAACGTCGGACAACAAAAGTTCACGCTCTTAAAGTTAACACCCTTAGTCCAAAAATGGACCTCCGGAAGTTTTCTCTCCCAAAGATCCATTTTTTCAACTTCTTTATCTCTTCCGGTCCTCTCCTGCTGCCGTTTTTTCGTGATCCGGCCGCGCTTTTCAGGCTCAGCCAAGGAATCCAAGATGCTCCAGCAAAATCTTGATCCCCATGAGGACCAGGATCAGTCCGCCGACAAACTCTGCCTTCGACTTGTACTTCATTCCGAATACATTACCGACCTTCACGCCGATCGCCGACAGGATAAATGTCGTACATCCGATGAAGGTCACTGCCCAGACGATGTTTACATGTAAAAACGCAAATGTCACGCCGACTGCCAGCGCATCGATACTGGTCGCCACCGCCAGGGCTAACATCGTCTTCACGTCAAAGCTGGCGTTCAGTTCTTCGTCCTCATCCTCTCTGGATTCCTTGATCATATTGATTCCGATGATCCCGAGAAGAACAAATGCGATCCAGTGGTCGATCTGTGTGATCATGGACTCAAACTGGCTTCCGAGAAGGTAGCCGATCGTCGGCATCAGAGCCTGGAATCCGCCAAAATATGCACCGCAGATCAGCGCGTGCTTCGGTTCCATCTTTTTTACCGACAAGCCCTTACAGACAGACACCGCGAACGCATCCATCGACAGTCCTACAGCAAGGATAAAAAGCTCTAAAAGTCCCATAAGTCATGTTCCTCCTAAAAATTGCTTATTTTTTCTGATGAAAAAGGTATCAGCTTTCCTGTGCGATCCTTCCGCCTCGCACATTGCGCATCTCAGGCACGCAGTACCTTTTTGTTTAACAGAACGTTCCATCGGGATTTCCTCTTAAACAAAAAAAGAGACTTCCTCTGTCATTTTCGACAGATAAGTCTCATCATTTCAAGTAAAGCCAGGAACATTTCCAGTATGTTGACCTTACTGCGCTTTCCGGCGCCGACTACTCCCTTATTCTGGTAAGTCCGTAACTGTATTGTATCGTCACAGTTACATGAGTATCCTTTTGTTCTACAGAAGAGTGCGGATGAAGGGATTTGAACCCCCACGGTTGCCCGCCAGCTCCTAAGGCTGGTGCGTCTGCCAGTTCCGCCACATCCGCGCATTCTCCGATAGACTCTCATTATAGCGTGTTTGAAAAGAATTGTCAATTATGGATTTTCTTCGTCTCCTCATCGTAGTCATCCAGGAAATTGTAACTCCAGTCTCCCTTGTGATATCCGATGACCGTCTTCAGATTGATGTTGTGAACACTGTTGAAGATGTTCATGTCGATCGTGTCACAGCGCTTTCTGAGCTCCGCGATCAGCTCCTTCATCTCGTCGCGCTTCGATCCCTTTTCGCCGCCGCATGTCGCGCAGCGCTCCGTGAAACGGCACGCACACTGGATAAAGTGGAGGTGATTGTAATCTCTCCACGCCTTGATATCCGCCTCGCGGACCATGTACATCGGGCGGATCAGCTCCATGCCCTCAAAGTTCTTGCTGTGGAGCTTCGGCATCATGGTCTCGACCTTTCCGCTATACAGCATTCCCATCAGCGTTGTCTCGATCACATCGTCAAAATGATGTCCAAGCGCGATCTTGTTGCAGCCGAGCTCTTTCGCGTGGGAATAAAGATATCCGCGGCGCATTCTCGCGCAGAGATAACACGGGCTCTTATCCACGTCGGCAACGATATTGAAGATATCGCTGTCAAACACCTGGATCGGGATTCCCAGAAGCTTCGCGTTATTTAAGATGATATTCCAGTTGTCCTCATTATATCCCGGATTCATCACGAGAAATACAAGGTCAAACTTCACTTTTCCATGAAGTTTCAGCTCCTGTAAGAGCTTTGCCATGAGCATCGAGTCTTTTCCGCCGGAGATGCAGACCGCAATCTTATCTCCTTCCTTGATCAGCTCGTAGTCATGGACTCCCTTTGTAAACCGTCTCCAGATCGATTTGCGGTATTTTGTGATGATGCTGCGCTCGATCGCCTTCGTGCGCTCCGCGACCTCCTCCTCGTTCATGACCATCATGGACAGGGACAGGCGCAGGAAGGAGCGGTATCCGCCTTCCACGCTTCCGGCGTCAAATCCGGCATCGTCCAGAAGTTCCGCCACATACAGGCTCTTGTTTCCCGTATGGCAGAGCACCCAGACCGGCTTGTCCTTCGGGATCGCCGCGAGAAGTTTTCCAACATTTACGCCCTCTTCCCAGGCCTTTCCCTCTCCGATCGTTCCGGACTCCATGTCCGCCTCCTCCGGATTCTCCAGGTATTCCACCAGCTTGTCCTCCGGGATATTTAACGCGGCATCCATGGACCCCTTTTTATATTCCTCCGCCGGGCGGATGTCGATGATCGTCCGGTCAAACGTTCTTCCATTGATCAGCTCTGCAGCTGTGATCGTCTTAATCATTCTCTTTCTATTCTCCATTTACGGCTGTCGCCCTGATCCGGGCGCTGTCTCCTGCTGTTTTTACTTTTCTAAGATATTCTTCAACATATAAACCCTGTTGAACGGGAATGAAAAATAATATCCGTCCGCGAAGTCCTCCACCAGCTTCATGACTTCCTTCGCAAGCTGGATGCCCACGGCCTCGCCTTCCTTCCGGCTGGCTTTTTCAGGGTATCTCGCGACGATCTCATCCGTCACATTGACGCCCGCGATCTCATTTTTCATGAACATCGCGTTCTTTCTGCTGATGAGCGGCATGATCCCGCAGAGGATCCGCGCCCCGGTCTCATCCTTGATCCGGCGCAGTCTCGCCGCGTCCTCCTCCGTAAATACCGGCTGGGTCAGGAAAAACTCCGCTCCCTCTTCCATCTTCTTCTTTACACGTCCGATCTCCACGTCCAGGTTCTTTCTTCCCTGGTTGATCGCACCACCGTAGCAGAGCGGATTATTCGCGAAAACATCCTCATTCATCTCCTTCGCGATCTTCATAAGCCCCGTGGAATCCGAGTTGAACACCGCTTTGACCGTCTGTCTCGCCGTCGACGGGATCGGATCTCCCGTGATGATCAGGAAGTTGTAAATATCATTGATGGCAGCTCCCAGAAACAGGGACCGCATCGCGATCGCATTCCTGTCACGACAGCAGATATGCGGCATCACATTTAATCCCGTCGCCTGGCGCACCTTGTTCGCCATGAGGACGGAATCGACTCTCGTTCTTCCGGACGGGGAATCCGGGAATGTGAGGACATCCACGCCTGCATTCTTTAAAAGATGGGCGGATTCCAGGAGTTTCTCATCATCCGCGTCAAACGGCGGCGCCAGCTCGACCGCGATAAGCTTCTTCTCTTTTCTGTTTCCGTTCTCATCATAGAGGAATCCCTGTCTTACCACATGTTCACTCTGTCCGCTGCTCTCCGCCTCTTTTTCCGGAGCGCTTTTCTTCAGGATTCCGTCCCGGGCGGACATTTCACGGATAAATTCCGGATCTGTTCCACAGCAGCCACCGAGAATGTCAGCACCGAGCTCCTGAAGCTCCTTCATCTTCTCCGCAAAATATACCGGAGTGTTGCCAAACTGAAGTTTATTTCTCGTCAAAGTCGGATATCCCGCATTCGGGATCGCCAGCAGGAATTTATCCCCCGGACGTCCCGCTTTTTCCAGGATTTGGCGCATATGAGCCGGTCCCACGCCGCAGTTTAAGCCCACCGCATCGATCTCCGGAACAGCCGCCGCGTCCGCCAAAAGGCGCTTCGCGCTGAGTCCTGACGCGCTGTAGCCGAACTGGTTCACGGAAAAAGAGACTGCGATGAACATGTCATACTCGGCACGGATCTTTTTGATCGCCGGAAGGATCCCGTCGAGGTCTGCAAACGTCTCGAAGTCCAGGACTTTGACTCCTGTCTCCGCAAACGTCTTTGCGATCTGATAATACTCGTCTGCCGCTGCCGCTGCGTCCTCCGTCCCATTCACCGGGATCGGACCGATATCGCCTGCAATCCAGACGTTCTTCCCGTCCGCCGCGCTCCTTGCGATCTCCACCGCCGCGCGGATGTTCTTCTCAACTTCCGGAAAGCGCTCCTGCAGCGTCTCTGTGTTCGCCGCAAAAGTATTCGTCCGGATAAAATTTGCTCCGGCATTCAGATATTCCTCGTGGATCTTCTTTACTTTCTCCGGGTCCGAGAGATTCGCAAGCTCCGGGATCTCCTGCGTCTGGTATTTTGCTGCAAAGTAAGTACCGAACGCGCCGTCGGTGATGAGGTTGGTTTCTTTCAGATATTCACGTAAATTCATGCTCGTCCTCCTGGGGTAAAAAAAGAATGGGCCTTGGCACATTCTCGCGCCGAGCGCGGTCGCTTACGACGATCTTCATCTTCGCGCGAGTGCGCATCTTAGGCACGCAGTGCCTTTTTGTTTAACAGGAAATTCCGACGGAATTTCCTGTTAAACAAAAAATCGGACCTCTAAATCCAGAGGTCCGACGCTTCAAAAAGCGGGTGATGGGAATCGAACCCACGTATCCAGCTTGGAAGGCTGGTGTTCT